>Ga0164311_10000864_pt1 | contig 14094 bp, 15 predicted proteins | sample GuaBasSedimGuay2_FD_121796 | JGI IMG/M metagenome (GOLD analysis project Ga0164311, IMG submission 121796) | Subseafloor sediment microbial communities from Guaymas Basin, Gulf of California, Mexico - Guay2, Core 4569-9, 9-12 cm | ecosystem: Environmental > Aquatic > Marine > Hydrothermal vents...
CCGCAACTGGAAGGGCGGATCGGCAAAGCCGCGTTCATGTCCCCTCTGCCCGTGTCGGAGGTGGTGTTCCAACATTTCGAGTTCCCGCTGGCGGCTTTCGTCGCAGGGAACCCCGCCTTTGACCCCGCCGGCCTGGCGCAGGTGCGCCTTGTTTTTGACCGCACTCGGGCGGGGGTCGTCGCGCTGGATGATGTCGGTTTTCGGGATTGAAAGCAGGGCTGCTCTTCATTTGGGGATATGGGCAAGACGTGGTAAGATTATGGCGTTATGACCACGCCATCCTTCGACAGTGCTCAGGACGTTCCCCTCCTGCAAACCAAACTCTACATCCCCCCTCCGCGCCCAAACCTCGTCCCGCGCCCGCGCCTGATCGAGCGGTTGAACGCGGGACTGTACCGCAAACTGACGCTCATCTCCGCGCCGGCTGGATTCGGAAAAACGACCTGCATCAGCGAATGGGTGCACGCGCTGGACTGCCCGGTTACCTGGCTGTCCCTGGACTCTGCAGACGATGACCCTGGACGCTTTTTCGCCTATCTGATCGCCGCGTTGCAAAAGGTGGACGCGAACCTGGGCCGAGAGATCGAAGGCGTATTGCGCGCCGGACAGCTTCCCCCCGGCGAGGCCATCAGCACGACCCTCAGCAACGACATCCAGAAATTGGAAGGCCGGTTCTTGCTGGTCCTGGACGATCTTCAAGTGATCCAGGATCGCTTCATCCTTCAAGTTTTGCAAAAGCTGGTAAGCAACCTACCCCAACCGCTGCACCTGGTCCTGCTCACCCGCGAGGATCCCCCTCTGCCGCTGGCCCGGTTGCGGGCCAACAACCAACTGACCGAGATTCGGGCGGGGGACTTGCGCTTTACCAGCCCCGAAGCCGATCGGTTCCTGAATGAGGTGATGGACCTTTCCCTTTCCCAGGTGGATATTGCCGTGTTGGAAACCAAGACCGAAGGCTGGATCGTCGGATTGCAGCTTGCCGGTCTGTCCGTCCGAGATCGAGCTGACCCATCCAGTTTCATCGCCACCCTGAGCGGCAGCCACCGCTTCATTTTGAGCTACCTCACCGAACAAGTCCTCAACCAGCAGACTAGAGAGATCCAGGACTTTTTGCTGCAAACGTCTATCCTGAACAGGCTGAGCGGTGATTTGTGCAACGCGGTCACAGGACGTGCAGATGGCCATTCCCTACTGGAACGGTTGTTCAACGCCAACCTGTTCCTGATCCCCCTGGACGACGAACAGCGCTGGTATCGTTATCATCATCTGTTTGCCGACTTGCTGCGCGAGCTTCAAAACACTTGTCAGAAAGACGAAACAGCCGAGCTTCACCAACGCGCCAGCCACTGGTATGCCCAGGCGGGTATGGCGAGCGATGCCATACGGCACGCTCTGGCCGCGGAAGACTATGCGCTGGCTGTGGACCTGCTCGAAAGTCACGCTATGGACATGATTATGCAGGGGTACGCCAAGACGGTGAATGGTTGGGTGCAGGCCATACCGGCAGAGTGGGCTTCGTCAAGCCCCAGGACCAACCTGGCCTTCGCCTGGATGCATTTGCTGCGCGGAACCTATGCTCAGGCATCCCCGTACCTGGAGCGGCTGCAGGCGGCCTTCCAGGAAGGTGAAGAAGGAGCTCCTTCCATCGAGGCCGAATGGCTGGTCATGCAGTCCTTGCTGCTGAACATGCAGGGCAAGGCGACGGAGAGCAAGGCCCTGGCTACCAGGGCGCTGGAAATCGCGCCGGAGCAAGATAGCCGCGTGCGGAGCCTGGCCTATTTTGCGCTGGCCGGCGCCAGCCAGTTAATGGAAGACTACCCACACGCCGTCGAGGCTTATCAGATGGCCGCTCAGCATGGCCGGGCGGCGGAAAGTCTCATCGCCGAAATGATGAGTACATCAGGCCTGGCCCTGATGGCTTTTGAGCACGGCCAGTTACATCTGGCTTTAGAGATTGCGGCCCCGGCAAGTGACCGGGTAGAACAGTCAGGTTCGCTGCCCCCAATTAGTACAGTCGTGTATGGTGTGCTCGGAGAGGTCTATTACCAATGGGTTCAGACCGAACAAGCGCGGCGCCACATTCTGCGCGCCCTTCAGTTGAGCACGCTGGGCGGCTACAAATCAGGTATGATTAATTGCCGGGTGCTCCTCTCGCGTCTGTCCCAATTGGAAGGGGATCTGGAGGCCGCCGCCCGTGAAATCCAGGAAGCCATAGACCAGTTGCAGGTGGATACCCCCGGTTATGTCCGGCAAGAAGCCGTTTCACAACAGGTGCGTGTCTACCTGGCCCGGAATCGTCCCGCCGCGGCCGAGATGGCGCTGCAAGGACAAGGGTTCTCATTCCGGGATCAATTCTCTTTTCCCGATCTCCCTCCCGACCAGAGCCTCTCCCATGCGAATGGGCTTCTGTATAGCAGCAGTCTGTGTGTTCTCCTGCACCAAGCTCGGGCCGGGCGTGACCTGACCGGCTTGAGGCAAGGGATCGAGTTGGCGAACCGCTTGATCGCCGGAGCGCTCCAGGGCCAGTACATAATCGTCGCGCTGGAAGCGCTTTTGCTTCGCGCCCAGGTGCACGCCGCGCTCGGGAACAGCCAGGCCAGCCAGGCAGATTATGCCCGCGCTTTGGAACTGGCCGAGCCGGAAGGGTTTATCGGCGTTTTCGTCGAACAAGGCCCGCCCGTGGCCGAGGCCCTGGCGAACCTGGTCGAGCAGCACCGGCTTGGCGCCGTTCAACCGGTCTACGTCGAGCATATCCTGGCCGCCTTTTCCCGATTGCGGCCGCCAGGCGCGGCGCGCGGCGAGCAGCCCGCTCCGAGTGCTCTGATCGAGCCGTTGACTGGCCGGGAACTGGATGTGCTGCGCTCAATGGCCGAGGGACTGAAATATAAAGAAATCGCCGCCAGGCTTTTCATCTCCCTGAACACGGTACGTTTCCACGTCAAGGCCATCTATGGCAAGCTCAACGTGAACAACCGCACGCAAGCCATCGAGGTGGCACGCCAACTCCGAATACTGTAATCCTGTCCGACGAAGAACTACATCTTTTTTGCGGCGCAGACTACATCTTTGTGTGGTCTGCGCCGCTTCATATTTTGGTAAGATAGGGTGGCTGTTGAAAGATTTTAGCCGGAAAGGAGAGAGAGAATGCAAGATATCTGTACCTACCAAATCGAGGTGCGGGGCCAGGTGGATGAGAACACCTTCAACGCAACAAGCCCGCTTCAGATAGCGGTGGTACGGATGGATACGGCGGCCACGCTGTTTACAATCTGCGCCGATCAGTCGGGTCTCATCGGGCTGATACGGCACCTGCACGGACGGGGGTTCGTGCTCTTGTCTGTATACCGTGAACGATGAACCACTATTCTCAGGAGGAAGAAAAATGTCTACCAAAACCATCTCGAGTGATCTTCTCAAGAATACCGGGATCACCGGTTCCCAGTCTGCCAGTCTGCCGATCACGCGTGACCTCACGCTCGCGTATGCGCTCTCGCTCATCGTCGCTCTCGTCGTGACCGTCACGTCCGTCGTCGGTCTCCTGTTCCGAACCAATATCTATCCGACGGACGAGCTGCTTCTGTCGTTCGCCCCTAGCGACGCGTTCAATCTCGTCGTCGGACTGCCCATCCTGCTTGGCTCGATGTGGCTGGCGCGACGCGGCAAGCTCATCGGCCTGCTCTGCTGGCCCGGCGCACTCTTCTACGTGCTGTACATCTATGTCCCTTACGTCATCGGCGTGCCATTCGACGTACTGTTCCTGCCGTACCTCGTCCTCGTCACGCTCAGCGCGTACACGTTGATCGGCCTCGTCGCGAGCATAGACGGCGAGGTAGTACGCCAACGGCTTACCGGTTCCGTGCCGGCGAGAACCGGCGGGGGCATCCTCGTCGGCCTCGCTATCCTGATCATCGTGCGGCAGGTGGCCGTCATCGTCACCGCGCTCACCAGTCAGACACCAGTCGGCACACCGGAGCTCTCATCTTGGGTCGCCGACTTCACAGTGGCCGTCCCGGTGCTGCTTGTCGGCGGGGTTCTGCTGTGGCGGCGCGATCCGCTCGGGTACGTAGCCGGCGCGGGGCTGCTGCTGGGGTACGGCGTGTTGGCTCTCAGCGTCATCCCTTTCTTTGTGTTGCAGGCACGCTCCACCGGCTCGCCGATTGATGTTACCGGCATTGTCGCGGTCCTTGTTATGGCCGCGCTCTGTTTCATACCCTTCGCGTTCTTTGTGCGCGGTGCAGCGTCAGATCAGATCCGTGGTCAGTTTTCGAAGGAGTAGTTTGATGGATATATCAAGATACTGCCTTACACTCGGTAGCATTGCCAGTTTTCTCATTGCATTGCTGCACCTTGCCCTCGTTTTCAAACCACAATGGTACCGCCACTTTGGGGCTGATGAACTCGCGCAACTTGCCGAGCAAGGCTCCCCGTTTACCGTGCTCGTCACGATTGGTCTGGCCCTGATGTTTGCCGCCTGGGGAGTGTATGCTCTTTCTGGCGCAGGCTTGATCAGGCAGCTTCCTTTGATGCGAACTGTGCTCATCGCCATCGGCGTCATCTACATCCTGCGCGGCCTTTTGCTCCCATCCGAGCTGGTTAAAGTCTTGATGAATGGTTATCCTTTCCGCTTCGTTGTCTTTTCGACCGGTTCGCTGGCGGCAGGGTTGCTTTACCTGTTTGGTACATTGGCGTGAGGCCATCGGCCCCCGACTATAATATACAAGGAGATGTCGAATGGGAAATCTAAAGATTGGCTGGTTGGCCGCGGGTGTTCTGGTTGTCGCCGTCGTCGTCGTCGCAGTGCTGGGTTACGCACGTTTTCGACGAGATATGCGTGCCGCACGGGAGCGTTTGCGGGGCGAGGGCAGCCAGGTCATCGAAACGGACTGTGGCCCCATCGAATACGCGACGTTTGGGCAAGGGGATCCCGTGCTCGTGGTGCACGGGATCTTTGGCGGGTTCGACCAGGGCCTCGTTATCGCAAGAGGAAATGTAGGAGAACGATTTCGCTCGATTGTCCCCTCTCGCTTTGGCTATCTGCGCACCCCGCTTCCAGAAGATGCCTCGCCTGCCGGACAGGCCGACGCCTATGCGTGCTTGCTCGACGCGCTGGGCATCGAAAAAGCCGCGATTATGGGCACGTCTGCGGGCGCGACCTCTGCGCTCCAGTTTGCTCTGCGACACCCGGACCGCTGTGCGTCGCTGGTGCTCTTTTCTGCTAATCTGCCGGGCGAGGCAGAGGCCGGTCTGCCGCCCGAACCGGTGGCCAAGGCACTGTTCAAGTCCGATCTCGCCTTTTGGCTGGTGACAACCTATTTCGGCAAAAGCATGCGGCCGACGATGGGGGTGCCGGAAGGATTCGAATTGACGCCCGAACATGAAGCGGACGTGGCTGAAGTGATGAAAACCATTCTGCCGGTCAAGCCCCGAGCCGACGGGGCATTGTTCGACATGTTTGTTTCAAACTTGGATGTCAACACTGGCTATCCGTTGGAAGAGATCGCTGTGCCGGTCCTGATCATCAACGCCGTAGACGATCCACTCACGCTTTACCGGAACGCACAATCCGCGGCGGAGCGGATCCCCGGTGCAAGACTGGTGACGATTGAAGACGGAGGCCACATGCTGCTGGGGCACCAGGAGAGAGTCCGGTCAGAAATCGCGGCGTTCTTGGATGAGTATGCTTCAGCCAGACCGAGGGAAGGCAGATAACCAAACCCAAAAGAAAGGCAACGGAGATTGTTGCCTCCGCAGGAGTTTACACAAGGAGAATGTAGATGCGAGACAAAAACGGTCTAACCCAACGCAACGCGGCAAGAATTGTCGCCTCAACATTTGGCGTCCTGGCCGGACTGGGCGGTCTCACCCACGGCATCGGTGAAGTGCTGCAGGGTAACGTAGCGCCCAGCGGAATTGTAATAAATTCGTGGACGCAAGGACCAATCGCTACCAACATGGGGGGAGAGCCGGGGATGACCATCATCCCCAACCTCTTGGTCACTGGAGTATTGACCATCATCGTTTCTCTAACAATCATCGTATGGTCGGCTGCGTTTGTTCAGAGGAAGAACGGCGGCCGGATCCTGATTGTTCTTTGTATCGCCATGCTGCTGGTAGGGGGAGGGTTCGGACCTCCAATCATTGGCATCCTGGCAGGCGCGGCAGGGACCGGGATCGGGTCGCCGCTAACCGGGTGGCGCAAGCGCCTTCCCGTTAACGTCCGGCATTTCCTTGCCAAATCGTGGCCGTGGGTTTTCGGCGTCGCCGCAATAGACGGCGTCTTTTTGGTGGTCGGCTCAGTCGTCCTGGTGTATGTCTTTGGGCTGAACAACCCTGATTTGTTTTCCAGTAGCTTTTACTTGGTTGTTTTGTCTCTGCCCTTGACTATTTTGACCGGGATTGCGTATGATATCCAGAATGGTGACGTGGTGTCCTAGTCACTAGCGAATATGTTTTGTCGAAAGGAGACATACGATGCTGAGGATCATAATTGGCGTATTTATGGTGCTGCACGGCCTGGTTCATCTGTTGTACTCTGGGCAGAGCTGGAGGCTCTTTGAGCTTCAACCCGGAATGGTCTGGCCCGATGGGGCATGGGCACTTGCAAAACTTGTTGGAGATGAGACAATTAGAATGCTGGCGAGTATTTTTATGGTATTGGCTGCCATCGGTTTCGTGGCTGGCGGTGCAGGAATACTCGTGAGGCAGGCCTGGTGGCGCCCAGTGGTCTTGGGTTCGGCCGCGTTTTCTGCGGTTATCATCGTTCTCTTCTGGGATGGGGCATTGCAGAATCTGCATGACAAGGGTGCGATTGGCATTCTCATCAACCTGGCGATTCTGGTTGCAGTGCTCGTACTGCGGTGGCCCAATTTCGAGTTCTAGTTTCTTTCGATGAACGGAGAATGTCCAATGACCCGATGGAGGCGGTCGGCGCTTTTTTCGATTGCTCTGCGCACATTGTATGGCAGAGGTATTCACCACGCAGTCGCCAGGCGGGTTATGCAAACCGTTAGACAGCACGAAACAAGCATCATAGTTAGACAATCCTCCATTTGGAGGTAGATGTGAATCTTTCCGAAAAGCTAATGGCACAAGGCGGCAAGCCTTCTGGTTTGCTGGGTAGACTAATTGGGAATCTGATGAATGACTCCCCTGAAAAAACTCCAAATTGACGGATTCAATAGGGACAGCGCCCCACTTTTGCCCCGAAAACGATCAAATTTAGGGATGGCATCACTGAAAATGATGTCTTTTAGCCTATCTTCCCCCACCGACGAGGGGCGCATGACCTTTTTTCAGTAGAGTCATGAATCTAAGCCACAAAGGTATCTACCGCTGGGGACTTGGTGGCATTTCGCTTGGAAGCAGTTCAGCAGCTCTCGACATTGGCTGTGGTGGGGGAAAAGTAGTCAAGATGTTAGCAACAAAAATGCCAGGAGGGAAAGTGTATGGTATTGATCACTCTCTGGAGATGGTGAATCTCTCAAAGAGAGTGAACAAGTCATTTATCGAAAGTGGTCGTGTGGAAATCAATCACGGTTCAGTTTCATCTTTGCCGTGTACAGATGATATGTTTGACATTGTCACAGTTTTCGAGACGATACAGTTCTGGCCCAACTTGAACGAGGATTTGCGGGAAGTCAAGCGGGTACTGAAGCCATTGGGACAGTTATTGGTTGTCAACAGATATCCCGACCTGGAAGGACAGAACTCTAGCTGGGCTGAGGTTCTGCAAATTCACTCGTCAGAAGAGTATCGAGAACGACTCAGCGATGCAAGTTATGTTGATATTTCGATTGATGACAGTTCCAAACCCGGTTGGATCTTGGTGTCAGCGAGAAAGCCATAAGTGATGGGGTCACTACAACTCCCTCGCCGCCACTCGCGTCGAGCCTGGCCGAAAGACACGCTCGCGCGCCTGAGAAAGGAGGTGTCAGCAGCCAGGCTGCTCCTACCAACGAGCAATTGAACGCTTGCCGGAACGAGGAAGAGACTGTTGCAGACCCAGGAGCCCGGCAAATCGCCGGGCTTTTTTGTCTTTGAGGCGAGGTTATAGTATACTTGCCGCATGGAAACGCCCCTCCTGCAAACCAAACTCTATATCCCACTACCACGCCCGAACCTCGTCCCGCGCCCGCGCCTGATCGAGCGGTTGAACGCGGGGCTACACTGCAAACTGACCCTCATCTCCGCCCCGGCCGGCTTTGACAAGACCACGCTGGCTCAACTATGACTTTTTCTTGTGGGGTCAAGCCGACATCGAACAAACTGCGCCCTACTGGAAATCCAGCGCAGTGCAAGACTATGGGTTGGCGCTCTGGTACAATGAGGCCACGGGGTGCGTCTATTATCTCGAATACAGCCATTAAAAATCAAAGGGGAAGGACGATGAAAAAATGCCGACATCAACTATAGGTCGTGTGATATTGGGACTGGCCCTTGCGGCCATCAGCGCGGGACTGCTGCTGCTGGCCTTTCCGCCGTTCAACCTGTGGTTCCTGGTCTGGTTCAGTTTTGTGCCCCATCTTTTGGCCCAACACCGGATCATGCCGCCCAGGCTGACATCGGTCGCCTCGGCGGTGTTCAACGGGCTGTGGCTATGGGGTTACCTGGGTCCGATCTTTGGCGGGTCAGGCAATTTTATGGTCTACCTGCCGTTGATCGTAGCCGGCATTTCGCTGCTGGCCGATAGCGGCAGCCGCCGCTTTCACGCGCGCACCGGTTTCCGGTGGTTCGTGGTGCAGGGACTTGTATCCTGGGTGGGCATCGAGCTGATCCGCACCTTTATCCCCATCGCCGGGACGTGGGGGTTTGTGGCCTACACACTGCACGGCCAGCCCTGGCTCATCCAGCCGGCGAGCATCCTGGGCATTTTTGGCGTGAGCGCGCTGATCATCCTGGTCAACTATGCGCTCGGCCTGGCCGCGCTGCGCCTGCTGGATCGCCGCTGGCGGCTCGACCCCGACGCGCCCACGCCGGCATCGCGCCTGGCGCGGCGCTGGCTGATCGGCGCTGGCGTGACGCTGGTAGCCTGGACGGGGTTGAGCCTGGCGTTATTCCTCGCTCCGCAAGGGCCGACGGTGCGCGTAGCGGCGATCCAGCCGGCTGCCTCGCCCATCATCTCGGCGAATCAGGGCCAAGAGGAGCTGGTGGCCCAGACGCACGCGCGCATGGTGGCCCAGACGCGCGAAGCAGCGGCGCAGGGCGCACAGGTCATCGTCTGGCCGGAAGGGGCATTGCAATACGATCCGCAGGCGCAGGACCCGCTGGGCCTGGCCGACCTGGCGCGGGAGACGGGCAGCTACTTGGTCATCGGCTATGTAGCGGATGTGAGCGAGCACGTCTTTCGCAACGAAGCGACCGTCATCAGCCCGGAGGGCGTGTTCCTGGGCGTCTTTGGCAAAGATCACCCGGTGACCTTTGGCGGCGAAACCAGCCCCACGCGCGGTACCTATCCGGTCTATGAGACGCCGCTGGGCGTGCTGGGTACCATCATCTGCTACGACCTGGATTTTACGGACACGGCGCGCAAGCTGGCGCGGCAGGGCGCGCAGCTCATCGCCGTGCCTTCCAACGACTGGTCGGGCATCACCTACAAGCACTATACTCACGTCGTCTTTCGCGCGGTGGAAAACCGCACGGCGATGGTCAAGGCCGATGGCGGCTACGACTCGGCCGTGGTCGACCCGTATGGGCGCGTGCTGACGCTGGCCACCTATCCCGAAGGCGGCGAGGCGACGCTGGTCGCCGACGTGCCGCTGAGCAGCGGCGGCTCCATCGCAGCGCGCCTGGGCGACTGGTTCGGCTGGCTCTGTCTGGCGGGCCTGGCCTTTTTTGTGGTGGGCGAGCGCTGGTTGGTCAAGCGCGCGACAGAGTAGCAGTTGAAAAATATTACAGCCCGGCAAAGCTGACCGCGCGGCTCGTGGGTCGGCCTGTGGGCGCTGCAGGTGGGTGCATAATGCGAAACCGATTACGGCAATTATTTCAAAACAGGACAGTCTTTACAATCGTCAGCACGATTTTGGGGGTGGGATTGGCAGCCCTGTTGTTGACCGATCCCTTGCGCCTGGCCGTGGGCGGATCGCTGCTGGTGCTGGTCACCGGCGGCTATTTGCTCTATGCTGCCTTTTTCCCAAAAATCACGCGCGGGATGGCCCAACCCGGCCTGGCCCGGTGGCTGGCCGCGATTTTCGGACTGGCCGGCGTCCTGTTTGCGCTGGCGATGCCGGTCCACGTTTTCCGGGGCGGTGTGCCGACCCGGCAGCAGGCCCAACGCCAGATTGCGCAAGAACGGATCGCCAGGGCAGCCCAGGGATACACCACCTGGCTGGACCTTTCCGACTTGGAGCTACGCGAGGTCCCGCCGGATGTGTGGGACCTGGACCACCTGATCGGATTGGATTTGAGCCGCAATCGCCTCGAGTCGCTGTCTCCCGAAATCGAAAATTTGGCAGACCTGGAACACCTCGCTCTCGGGCGCAACCGCCTGGAAACGCTCCCCCCCGAAATGGCGCGCTTGCAGCAACTGACTCACCTGGAACTCGAGCACAATCGTTTGACCGAATTTCCCAATGTGATCTTGGAGCTTTCCAATTTGGAATGGCTCTTTCTTTCGGGCAACCGGATGGGTGACCTGCCCCCATCAATTACACAGCGCGTGGAGGCGGGTACGCTTAAATTATCATACAAGCCCAACGCCTCGCGCTTTGATTGGGCCTCAGCGTGGGTCATTTTCTTTACCTTTGTGCTGCCTCTTGTGTCGAGCCTGGGCGTGAACCGCTGGTGGACGGCGCGGGAACGGGCGCAGCAGCAAGCGGCCCGGCAAGAGGGCACGGTCTTCCCCATCCCGCCGCTTTTCCGCAGTCCCACGCTCTTTGCGGTGTTTGGGCTGTCGGTGGTGAGCCTGCTCATGTTGGCCTCCGGGATCAATGAGTCTCGGACGAACGTGACATTGGAAACCGGTGTGGGCCTCACCCTGCTCTTTGCCTCCCTCATCTTGGGCGGCCTGCTGTTTGTTCTGCGCAACACCGGGCTGGTGGTACTCACCGCCGAGGGCGTCGAACTGCGCCGTCCGGGCCGCAGGCATTTCTTGCATTACAGCGACATCACTGCCCTGCAATCGCGGGCGAATCCCTTTACGGCGGTGCTGCTGATCCACAGCACCGGGCGCGCGTTGCACATTCCCCGGACAGTGGAGAATTTGCCCCGCCTCTACGAATTGCTGCTATCCCGTGTCGCGCCCGCCGTGCGGGATGCGGCGCTGGGGCGGACTGCCGTGTCCAACGCCGCCGCCACGACGGATGGCCCGGTTTACACACTCGGCGTCCGCCGGCGCGTGTGGGCGCTCTATATCGCCGGTACCGTGCTCTTTGTGCTGCTCTACCTGGGTTTGGGGCTGATGGGCCTGTGGATTGGGCTGGCACAAGGCGACGCGCCGCCCTTTACCGGGGAATGGCTGCTACCTACGGTGATCTTTTTCCTGATGATCAGCGTCTTTTTCCTGCCCGCGCTGATCTTTGTCATACGGAGCTTGTTGACCAGGTACGGCCCTTTCAAAATCGAACAGCCGGTCGCCTGGGAGTTTTACCGGGATAAAATCCGTTATCGGTTTCCGCGCAGCGGCTGGTATGAACGCCCTGCGCGCGACCTGGAGCGCGTGACGCTGGAGCCGTTGCCCTTTAGGGCACGGGCGCGCTACGGCGGGGCTCTCGTCTTGCAGCGGGTGATGCGCTACATAGTCGTTTTGGAATTCACCGGCGATACACGCCTGGTCATTGGACAGGAGCGCGCGGCGCAGTTTGGCGAATCTCTAGAACGCTTGCGCGCCACCATCAGAGAACTTTATGGACGGTAACAACCACCTCAAGTATCTGCTCGATATTTCGGGGCGGTCAGGTTCGTATGCACTGGTTGCGTCAACAAGGAGGTTCAACCGATGGAAAAACTTTTCGTACGCAGCAGCGCACTGGAAAAACTGGAGCATCTGGCCGGCCGGCCCCCGGCCTCGATTCACCTCGTCGCCAAAGAGTACGATCATCCCGGGCTGGGAGCTCTCGCGGCGGCCTTGCGCGAACACGGCGCGGCCCTGGGCGCGCTGGAACTGTCGCTGGCCTTTCCCCATCGCCCCTTTACCCACGACCTGCGCGAGTTCGATTTCGCCGCCGCCTGCCCGTACCTGGAAACGTTGAGCGTGGGCCGCTGCCGTCTCAACCAGACAGTGCTGCTCCACCCGGCGCTGCAAAAGGTCACGCTGGAGGATTGCTGGCTCTACACCCCGGACCCCTTCCGCCTGGGCTACCCGTCAAGTCCCTTCTCACAGGTGGCAGTCCTCAATCTCGGTGAGGTCAACTGGGGCAATCTGGACGAGGATTGCCTCAGCACGCTCGCTTTTGGGCCGGGGACGGCGCTCCGCTCGTTCTGTTACTATGGAGACGAGGACAACATCGAGATCTATCCCGAGACAATCATCTTTGATGGCTGTCCCGGCCTGACCGAGGCGGCGATCCACCTCTACGGCGACTGGGCGCTCAAGCTCAAGGGCGACCTGCCCCATCTGGATGCTTTTTCGGCCTCCAGCCAGCGTTACGGGAATCACCGGCTGTATTTCGACAAAATCGGCGACGGCAGCTCGGCCTACGCGCTGCGCTTGCGCGACGGGCAGGGGCCTTTTGCCGGGCAGCAGTTCCTCTTTGTGGGCGAATTCCGTTACCTGAACTTGAACAAGGCGCGCCACATCATCACCCAGTTGGGAGGCGCGGTGGTAGAGACGGCATCCCTGGCGCTGACGTATGCCGTGCTGGGCGAGAAGGAATACGCCGCTTACGAGGCCGGGGAGCCTTCTTCCCAGGTCGCCGAGATTGCAGCGCTGGTGGAACAGGGCGCGGCGGTCGAGATCGTGGACGACGGCAAGCTGCGGGGGTGGATCATTGATGGCTGGTACTAGCGCGCCAACTATGGAGGAACTGATCGCCCGTTTCAGGCACTGGGCCGCCGCCTGCCCCCTCGACATTGCTTTCAACGCGGGCGCAGACGAGACGGAAATCGCCGCCGCCGAAGCCGTTCTGGGCCTGGAATTCCCCGCCGACTTGCGCGAATACCTGTTGCTTGCCAACGGCGAAGCAGGGTCTGTGGTGGAACCCGCGCTGGATCCCCATCGTCACCAGCGGCAGCGGGCATCTCTTTTGCGTCGACCTCGATCCCGGCCCGGCCGGTACGCTGGGGCAAATCATCCTTTTCCTACACGATGACAAAGGCCGTTATCTGATCGCCCACAGCCTGCGCGCCTGGTTCGCCCGCCTCACCGCCGACCTGGAGTGCGGACTGTACGAGATCGTCGAAGATGAGAACGGCTATCAACACTTTAACAGCCACGCGCTGATGTGGTCGAGCCTGGAGGGTCAAGAACTCTATGAACCGCCGCCAAAGCCGGAGGACATTTGATGTAAGACTTGTGGGCGCGTTTGGAACGGTTTTTCGCGGAGCAGAGCTGGCCCGTCTCCCTGCGCCCCGGCGCGGGCGAGGCCGAGATCGCCCGCGTGGAGCAAGCCCTGGGGCTGCGCTTTCCCGCCGAACTGCTGGAAACCGGCGTCTACTTTTACGAGGCGAAGACTTACGAGCAAGTCATCCCACAGAATTTGGAAGCGCTGCACACCGGCGCGGTGCAGCAGAGTGATTTCTACCGGCGGCTTTTTCCGCTGGCGGGAGGCGTCACAAATGTTTCGGGTTAAATGGTTCCGCTCACACTTGGGCCTTTTGCTGGCGTGCGGCGCGATGGCGGAGGCGATCCGCGCCCACCTGCCCGCCTGCTCCTACCAACGAGCAATTGAACGCTCGTCGGCGCAGAGGAAGTGACTGTTGCAGCCCCAGGAGCCCGGCGAATCGCCGGGCTTTTTTGTCTTCGAGGCGAGGTTATAGTATACTTGCCGTATGGAAACGCCCCTCCTGCAAACCAAACTCTACATCCCCCCGGTTCGTCCCGAACTGGTCTCGCGCCCGCGCCTGATCGAGCGGTTGAACGCGGGGCTGCACCGCAAATTGACCCCGATGCAAAGCATCGGCCTCATCTCCGCCCCGGCCGGCTTTGGCAAGACCGAGAGG
>Ga0164311_10000865_pt1 | contig 14093 bp, 16 predicted proteins | sample GuaBasSedimGuay2_FD_121796 | JGI IMG/M metagenome (GOLD analysis project Ga0164311, IMG submission 121796) | Subseafloor sediment microbial communities from Guaymas Basin, Gulf of California, Mexico - Guay2, Core 4569-9, 9-12 cm | ecosystem: Environmental > Aquatic > Marine > Hydrothermal vents...
CTATTTAATAAGTAATATTATATTCCAGGTTTTCATAGCCATAACTCCCCGCTTTGGGCCCGATAAAGCCTTTATGTCCATGTACGCCCTCCTCCCGACTATAGGAAATCTGTTATCCCTACTTACGCTTATAAAGCCTCCCTTGCCCTCGACCAAGGATATGAAGAAGATTTACATCGTGACCACGATTACTCTCGCGCTATTAATAACCGTGTTGGCGGTTATGAACGTAGTGCCGAAAATAACTGGCAGGTTGCTGGCAGTGGCTTTACCTTGGCTTAGAGAAGTAGGCATAACAACTGTAGCTGAGCACGCCGTACCTTCATGGGCTCAGATATACCAGGATTTCGGAATGTTGCTCGTGTTCTCGGCTTTCGGAGCCTTCTCCTTGTTGAAGAAGAAGGAATTAAAGAATTATCTATTAAGCTTCTTCTGGCTTACCTCTATGTACGCCGCCGCCTCTCTTTCCAGACTAACGCTAGTGCTTACTCTTCCAGTGGCTTTAGGCTCGGGTGTTGGATTTTTAATGATAACTGAGAACCTGCTGAATTTAACGCGCATTGAGAAAAAGGTAAAAGTGAGGCGTAGGGGTGGATTGAGCATAGAAACTGTAGCATTTTCGCTGTTTATAATAGTTCTACTTTTAGTGCCAGTAGTAGCTTCGGATACGCCGATAAGATATGCGAACCAGCCAGTACTGATATTAACCTCTAGCACGGCCATGGCGAGTGCGGATTGGATCTCCGCGCTGGAGTGGATTAAAACTAATGTTCCAGAAAATGCAGTGATAGCCACCTGGTGGGACTATGGTTATTGGATTTCAGTCAATACACGTCGTAACACGACGTGCGATAACGGCACTATAAACGCTACGCAGATAAGACTAATAGCTAGAGCCTTCCTCTCAAACGAGACTGAGGCTCTGCGAATATTCAAAAAGCTAAACGTATCCTACGTAGTAGTCTTCGAGCCGTTCCTAGGCGGCGAGAACACCCCACTTCAAATACCAAATCCCTATGCCAGCAGTCTGCCGATGCTAGGCGAGTACGTCTATACATCAGTAGCGATCTCGGGCTATGGCGGCGATTTCGCCAAAAGCTTCCAGATGGCCAGATGGATTGGATGGGATCCAGACCGCTTCCAGACAGTCACCGTGTTGAGAATGAGAGGAGGAGGTCAAATACCCATACTCGTGCCCGCCGATACTCCGGAAGCTAGAAACGCCACGCTTTATAGGCTACTCTTCAGAAAAACAGACCAGAGGCTGATGTTCGTCTTCGAGCCTCTTGAAATTCTGGGACCGGGAAACCCCGTACCCTTCCCAGGTTACGGCGGAGAAGGTGAAAAGCCGCCGCTCGTTAAGATACCGCCGCCGGAGCACTTCGAGCTAGTCTACGCTTCACAGCCGAACCAGTGGGTACTAGTGTACAAGGTTATTTATCCTGAGGAGACTTCAGGATAGAAGAAAATTTGAGCTTTCTCCTATACTCTCCATACTTATCTTCTGGAGAGAACTTAGGTGGATGCGGGATTCTTAATACTCCTCCACAGTAAGGACACTTATCCCGTTTCAGAGTGTATCGTCCGCAGTTACTACACTTTCTCAATACGCCTTTTCTCACTGTTATTTCTTCACCCGTTTAAACTCTATAATACAATTCTGCTTAACGGCTTCTTCTCGAACTCTTGATAATATATCCTTTAAGAGGCTTTCCGCAGTTTTATAATCTAGCGCCGTTAAATCCACTCTATACCTGGGCGCGCCCTCTGTATACATTCGAACTTCTACGTCCCTGTATTTGTCTAGTACATCTCGCCACGAAGTTAAAACTTTCTTAATTCTCTCGACTCCATCCCTTTCATAACATCTTACTATAAACTCTCCGCTTATCTTTGCCTTTCTTATCTCTACGTAGGCCTGCGCTAGCTCGTATATTATTGAAAGCCAGGGCTCCCTCAGCCCAGCTTCGGTCAAAGCCTTCTTCCCTCTAAGAACAGCCTCTTCAAAACCAGCGTATATTTCTCCGAAGTAATCCTCCATTTTCCACCCGGCTTCCCTATACGCATCATCGAGAGTTTTCCCCAATTTTTTAGCGGCTATCTCTAAGAGCTTCTCAGCTCTCTGCGCTCTTTTCCACTCGTATATCTTGTCCTTCTTCTCGGCATCGCTGACTCGCTTTAACGAGACGTCAATGTGCATCTTCACGGGGTTTACTCTTATAACTTTGAAAACTCTCTTCTGACCCTCTTTGAGAACTTCCCTTATGTGGTGAAACCACGAGTGGGAGACTTCGTTCAGGGGACAGTAGGCCTCTATGCCTCCATACTCGTCTAGCGTTATAAATGCTCCATGCTCAAAAATCTTCTTCACTGTGCCTATTACGAGCTCGTTTCTCGCGGGCAGTTTTCTTCGCTTCCTCACCATGGCTCTCACGGTCAGCCAAGTACTTTTATAACTTCAGCTTCTAGAATCGCTTTTCCTCCTCTAGGACGGGCTAGAATTCGGCCACACACATTACACTTGACAACTATAGTCGCGTGATTAAAGACTATTTGCTCGTTTTCACAATCAGGACATTTAACGAGAAGAAACCTGCTCTTTGGCTCGGGAATGAGAATTTTCCTCTTCTTCATACTCCCCCTCTAGAGCTTTTCAACTATCTCCAGCTTCTTCAACCTTATGCCTTTCTTATGGATTATATAGCCGCACTCCTTACACTTTAATTTTAAAACCTGTTTTTTAGTTACTTTAGCCGTTCTCTTTTGCTCGGGCTTTCTCTTAGATCCGTATCCCTTCTGTTTAGCTTTATATCGGCGTTCGCCCTGCGCTAAACTGCGGCGCTTCCCCGGCTTGTACAACGATACTGAGTGAGGAGTGTATTTTTTACATCGGGGACAGTAGGTTCTAATTTCTTTAGGTACTTTCATTTCCTCCACCGCGATATAACTCGATGATGGAATTATCTACTTATATTTAAACTTTAAGAGAGAAAGAAAGAATTTAAGTTTTTAAGCCAGCTAGCTTGAGAAGTCTATTCCAGTTCTCCTCTATATCCTTCTTTATCTCCTCTAAGAGCCATTTATTCTCAGGCTGTAATAGGTGTCTGAATCTGCCCTGGAGCTTAAAATACTCCTCTATCGGCTTCGGCTTTTTAACCATGATATTTATCCTCCAAGTTCCGTGATCGTACTCATATACGGGCCATATACGAGTCTGCACCGCTAATCTAGCTATCTCAATACTACGGCTCGGATCCGATCTCCAGCCAGTGGGGCACGGAGTATAGTAGTGTATAACTGTGGGTCCTTTAACTGCCGCCGCTTTCAACAGTTTATTGTATAAATCAACGGGATACGCCGGATTAGCAGTCGCCGCATATTCGACGCCATGGGCCACGGCTATTCCTATAAGATCTTTCTTTCTTTCAAGCTTCCCCGGTATAACTCGGCCGGCCGGGCTGGTAGTGGTGGCGGCTCCCTTAGGCGTCGCACTACTCCTCTGTATACCAGTGTTCATGTAAGCTTCGTTGTCATAGCATATGTATAGCAAATCGTGCCCTCTCTCCAGGGCTCCGCTTAGCGCCTGCAGGCCTATATCGAATGTTCCTCCATCGCCTCCGAAGACTATTATCTTCGGTTTTTTAGCTCCTCTCTTCTTTTCAAGGGCTCTAAACGCGGCTTCAATTCCACTCGCGGTTGCCGCCGCGTTTTCGAAAGCTGAGTGTATCCATGGGACTTTCCAGCTGGTATATGGGAATATCGTGGTAGCCACTTCTAGGCAACCAGTGGCGGAAACGACCACTTTTGGACCTGGTACGGCTTTCAGTGCGAGTCTAACCACTATTGGCGCTCCGCATCCGGCACAGAGCCTGTGTCCCGGAGCTAGATGCTCTTCAGGGGGAATATCTTTAACGGTTTTAATTAAATTCAAACCTGACATATTTCCACCTCCTATTCTCTAACTCCTATCCATACTTCTTTTTCTGGGACTTCTCCCTCTTTTGCGACTTTTTTAGCTTGCTCGAAAACTTGTACTACGTGTTCTGGTTTTAGATCTCTGCCGCCCAGCCCGTATATAACGTTAAAGAGCAGAGGCTTGTCCTTCACGTTGATTAATGTAGCGGCTACGTCCATGAAAAGCTGTGCTCCCGGGCTGCCGTAGCTGTATGATCTATCCATAACCGCTACGGCTTTTACTCCTTTTAAGACTTTAACGAGTTCTTCCTGGGGGAATGGTCTATAGAGCGTTAAGCTTACTACTCCCGCTTTTTCGCCTTTCTCTCTCAGTTTTCTAACCACATCTCTCACCGTACCAGCCGCTGATCCTAGTACTATTACGGCTACTTCGGCGTCCTCCATACCTAAGGTTTTTAATGGCTTGTAGCTTCTTCCACTAAATTCTCGGAATTCTTCAAACACCTTGAGAATGTGTGGATAAGATGCTTTTAGAGCTTCAGCTTGCTGTTTTTTATGCTCAATATAGTAATCGAAGAGGTCCAGAGGTCCGTACGATATCGGTTTTTCCGGATCTATCGGGTTTACCGGCTCTTTTGGAGGTAGGAACTTGGGTATTTCCTCGTCTTCGAACACGTTAACGCCCTCTACTGAATGCGTGAGTATGAAACCGTCTAAGTTTACTATCGTTGGGAAAAGCACGTTTTTATCCTCGGCTATTCTAAAGGCTTGAAAAGTCAAGTCGTAGGCCTCCTGTACGTTTTCGGCGAATAGTTCTATCCATCCGGCATCTCTCGCGGCGTAAGCGTCGTCGTGGCTGCAGTGTATGTTGATTGGTGCTGAAAAAGCTCTATTGCCGAGAGCCATCACTATGGTCGTGCGGAGAGAAGAAGCTATGTAGAGTATCTCGTACATTAACGCGAGTCCTTGACTAGCCGTAGCTGTGAAAACTCTCGCTCCGGCCAAGGAAGCTCCTACACATGCGGAGAGAGCCGAATGCTCCGATTCTACTGGAACATAAGCGGCGTTTAGTTCTCCATTGTTAACGTACTCGCTTAGCTTTTCGACTATTATAGTTTGTGGAGTAATGGGGTAAGCAGCTATAACGTCTACATCAGCTTGTTTTACGGCGTAAGCCACCGCCGTATCTCCGTTCATCCCGACAATTCTAGCCATACCTCTACACCTCCTATAGCTCAGATACCATCTCAATAGCTTTTACGGGGCATATGTTAGCGCAGATTCCACATCCTTTACAAAAGTCGTAGTCTACCGATACTCTATCTCCCTCGTGTCTTCTAATAGACGGCTCTGGGCATGAGACCCAGCATAATAGGCATTTAATACATTTATCCTGGTCTATAACTGGCTTAAACGTGCGCCAAGTACCCGTCTTGTATTCGACGCTATTTCCCGGCTCTGGTATGACAGCTCCTATCGGAAGATCTTTCCAGGTCTTATACTTCATATTTTACCACCTCTTCATATGCTCTTTTAACAGCTATTTTATTTTTCTCGAGGATTTCTCCTTTGAAACGTTCTCCTAAAGCCTCTAAAACCGAATTTAGGGATGCTAATCCCGTCGCTTTGACAAGCGCCCCTAGCATGGGCGTATTGTACAGAGGTCTGTTGAAAATTTCTAAAGCTATCTTGTGAGCATTGACGGTGTAGACTTTTAAATTCTTTTCTTTGGCTATTCTCGCTATATCCTCCGGAACTTTTGTTGTGTTTAAAACTAGGTAACCGCCGTTTTTAAGCCCCGAAAGTATGCCCTCGACGTTAGTCGATAATAACACCGGGTCGATCACGACAACTATATCCGGTTCGTAAATACCGTAGTGTATATCGATTGGTTTATCGTCGATCCTTGTAAAAGCCCTTACAGGGGCGCCTCTACGCTCTGGACCAAACTCGGGGAAATGCTGGACATATTTGCCTTCCTTGAGAACCGCCCGCGCTAAAAGCTCGCTAGACGTTACGACTCCCTGTCCACCTCTGCCATGCCATCGGACTTCAATCAAAGGATTCACCCTCCGCATGAAATTTATAACACTCTTCTTTTAATCTTTCGGCTGGTGCTTTCAAAAAGCTTATATTGAATTCGATAAAAGATAGCTTGGTGTGAAAAGTGTCTTTCGCCGATAGAATAGCGAAAAAAATTAACCAGCTTAACCTCGGGAGAGCATTTTTCATAGTGCTGATAACGGGTTCTCTACTAGTGATGGGCGGTATACTCTATGTTATCGTAAATAACCCGCCGCCTCTCTACGGTGAGGGGCCGTTTGCCTATGGCTTAAATAGGCAGTCCAGCGTTGAAGCCTTTGTAGTAGCATTCGCTTACGCGGTTGGTATAGGCGGGCTTTACTTACTTTACACTACTAGACGCTACTACTACGACTTAAGGTTCTTATCGATAAACCTTATATCGGGCACCTTACTGCTTCTCTTATCGCTTCTCCTACTACAGTCGATTTACGCTATGAAAGTTGGGGCGTAACAGGTCGTTGTGTGTGGATGAAGTTGAAAAAATCTTAGGGAAAAAACGTCTAGTTATCCTCTTTTACGGGAGCTGCTTCGCCCCAATTTCTCTCACCTGCCTAAAATACATTCAAAAAGCCCGGCCAAATGATAGAGGACTGCTCTTCGTTCAGGGTAGAACTGCCACGCCAGCTTACCTATCGAAAATACTAGGAAAATTAAGCAAAGATTTTACTCAAAAACTTACAATAATACCCCTTTTGGACCCTCTCCACCAATTTATTATAATCAACATGTTAGACATCCTCGATAAGAATTATGACTGGGCGCTTTTCGACGACTTCTTCGCAAATCTTCTCATTTTGAGAGGATTAGCTAAAGATCTTCGAACAGTGAGTATGGCATTTGAACAGATTCTAAAGTTAAAAGAGATATCCGAAAAATGCGAAATGCTATTTGTGATAACCGCCGTGGAGGAGGTTAAAAGCATAATCCCTCTCGATAGAGTAAAAGAGCGCGTCGACGCCGTGATAAGAGTGGAACGCCGAGAAAATGAAATAGCTGCTACGGTAGAGATGGTGAGATGCTAGTCGAATTGAGCCAGATTGTGAGCTACAGAAAAATCTTGGTTATATGCCACGATTTGGATGTATACACTAAGATTTCCAATATTATAAGAAAAAGAAATCTGAAAGTAGAAATTTATCCTTATATGCCTCCGAGAAAAGCGTTTGTGCATGAAATAGTGGTGGTCGTGGAGGCCCGTGCTGATAAGAAGCTTGTGGTAAATCACATGGCTACCTTGTATACCTTCTTGTCTACAGAGACTTCTTTTTTATTAGACTTAACAGCTGCTTTGAAAAAAGCATTTATAAGGAAGGTAGATGTGGGAATAGATCCTGGATTGAATAACATAGGAATAGCCGTAGTAGCGGACGGAATACTAGTAATAGGGGAAACTCTATCAAATACGTATGAGGTATTAAGTATTATCAAGGAAATAGCCGCGTACAATCCATTAATAAATAAAATAATGCTAAAAATCGGAAATGGGGAAAATTACAAAATGCTCTTGAACAAGCTTTTACGAATTGGAGAAGAAAATTCGAGTAGATTCAGTATAGAAGTTGTGAATGAAGCCCAAGCTAAAAGATGTATTTTGTCGATTAAATCATTAAGAGATAGAAACGTTATCGATGCATTAAAGATATTAGCTTGTAAGGGATATAGGAGAATCCTATAGCATTTTATTGAATACGAATTTATATGTTTTTGAAACATATTCATTGCTAGGTAATGTGGGGTCCTCTATGGAGAACAGTTTCATCGGAGAATTTAATAAAGAGTTTAAGAAACTGTACTTCGACTACAATAAAGCCGTCTCCGAGAACGACTTCGATAAAGCAATTGAAATCGGAGAGAGGATCTTAAAGGGATTAATTAAGATTTCTAAGGAACATATATTGGGCGTTTTACGAAATAGCACTATTAAAGATTTGGTAGAGGATATAATAGCTTTTCATGAGAAAAACCTCGCATTTATAGAGGGTACTTGTGAAGCTATCAAAGATATGCCTGTTCTCTTCACATTTGATACTAAAGAGCGTGCGGTAGAACTCTTATCATCCAGTATTTCAGAGTTCTTTAGCTTTGTACTGGGAGCGTTAATAATATTAGCCGATTTAGAAGCCACAGCGAGAAACTACTCGACGAAAAATGAAGATAAAAGCTCCGTGCCCAGAGTTATGTAATCCTACGTTTAGGCTCTATCACTTCTTTAGGAGCCGCTTCGAAAACTTCCAGATAAGGCCTTAGAACTTTTGGTATTATTACTATGCCGTCGGGTTCTTGAAAGTTCTCTACGATAGCAGTTATCGCTCTAGATGTGGCTATAGCCGTGGAGTTTAAGGTGTGGACGTAGCCTTTAGCTGGGGCTCCGCGCACCTTTGCATACTTTATGCCTAGTCTATAGCTTTGGTAATCCGTGACATTGCTACAGGATACCATTTCTCTATATCTGGCTTGAGCCGGCATCCAAGCTTCTAAATCGTACTTCTTAGCCGCTACAGCTCCTAAATCTCCAGAACAGACGTTTACAACTCTGTAGGGGATGCCTAATCCCTGCCATAATTTCTCCGCGTTTTCTATTAGCCGTTCATGCCATTCCCAAGATTCTTCCGGATGAGCGAAAACAAATTGTTCAACTTTATTGAATTGGTGTACTCTAAATATTCCCTTAGTATCTCTACCGTGAGCCCCTGCCTCCTTCCTGAAACAGGGGCTTACCCCGGCGTAAAGTATGGGTAACTCGTCCTCCGGCAGTGTTTCACCTATATGAAGCACAGCTAATGGATGCTCGGAAGTGGCTATTAGGTATAAATCTTCATTTTCAATCTTGTATATCATATCTTCGAAATCTTCAAAACTTATAACCCCCTCGTAGGCTTTTCTCTTAAGCATCAACGGCGGCTCAACTATTTTAAATCCTTGTTTAGCTAAGAAATCTAACGCATACAGTATCAGCGCCAGATCCAGCCATACCAAGTCATCGTACAAGTAGTAGAACCTAGAACCCGCGACTTTAGCCGCTCTCATAGTATCCGCTAACCCGGCGTTTTCTACATAGTCGGCGTGTCCTAGAGGCTTGTAGTCTATGATTTCGTACTCTACGTTGAAGCCTTTTATTTCATTCAAAAACTTTTCCAGATCTTCGCGGTATACTCTCGGTTTTCCCCAGAACCGTATTGGAACATTATCCGACTCATCCTTTCCCACGGGAACCGTCTCATGCACGACATTCGGTATGCTCAACAATACCCGGTTCCTCTCCTCTTCGAGCTTTTTCATACGTTCCGTCAATACTTGGACTTCTCTCCTTAGAACACCTGCCCTCTCTATGGCTTTTCCACGTTCATCGCCGCTTAAACCAGCTATCTGTCTTGAAATCACGTTCAGCTCGTAGCGTTTTTTATCCAACAAGGTTTTCATTTTACGCCATTCATTATCTAGTTTTAGAGCCTCATCTACGATTTTATCATCGAGACCTCTCCGCCTCTGGGACCACCTTAACTTCTCTGGGTTGTTGCGTAGGTAGTACAGAATGCTCCAAACAGCTGGCACTATAGCCCCCGGCTTTAATCTAATGGTGGCGGATTATTAAAATCTTTAGCTTTTTTGTACTCTCTTATCCATTTCAGAAAATCCTCAGAGGGGGGTCGCTCTTCGTATAATATATCTCTGTTAGCTTCTAGTAGTTCTTCATCGCTGCCGAGGATAGATGAAAATAGAAAAGCGTTAATGGATAATTTATCCCAGTTTTTATCTCTCAATAGGTGATGAGATAGTATTACGTATTTGAGATTGTAAGAAAGCTCTCTTAGATTAGCGAGGCCTTTCTCTACCTCTTCTTTCTTAATTTTTCTCCCAGATAAATAGAGAGGAGGTCCTCCAATCACTAATATATCAGGCTTTATGGATAAAATATAAGAAAGAGTTCTCTTGGAGATTGGGCCTTGTACGTCGGGCGCATACATTACTTTATGTCCTTCGTGAATTACAGTAAACACGAGCACCCATCCCAGTTTTGATCCTTCAGGTCCGTGTGGTAAAGGTGGCGATGCTTCCACAGTAGTCGACCCGTATAGTAGCCTACCAGCATCGAAGTATAAAAGCCTGGCGGATCCCAAGTCCTCGATCGTGTTTTTGAAGACAAAACCTCTTTTTCGCTGATTGAAATTTATATGCTCTTCGATGCTCTTAGCCAGTATTATCTTCTCCGAGTATACTTCTACATAAGTTTCTTCATCCGTCCACTCATACCAACTCCTGAAAGCTGGTGTATAGTGGTCGAGGTGGTAATGACTTACCGTAACGATATCCGCTTTCCTGGCATAGTTAAGAATTCTTCGACGAGCCTCTCTGGCGGCTTTAAATTCAAGAGGATGAGGCGGTAAGCCATAGCGCCGCGGAGCCAGTGACACTCCTGGATCGAATAGTATTCTGACATCTGGCGTCTCCACGAAAAGACACATACTGCGCACTCCCAGACTTTCATCAGCGATAGGCGTTATTCTTATCCTGCCTATTCTCACGCTACCCCCTCTGTTTCCGCGCGAACTGGTTTTCGTACCGCCTTTTCAACTCCGATAAAGTAGTTATCTCATACGGACTTTTATCGTATCGTATCCTAGTTATCCTAGCGAATCGGAGAGCTAATCCCGACCTGTACTTAGGACTTTTCTGTATCTCGCTGTAAGCGACCTCTACGACTATCAAGGGTTTTACGATTACTCTATATCCTTCATCTTTAATTTTTAACTGAAGAAGCCGCTTTGTCATTTCCTTAAATTCTTCATCCGTCAACCCCTTGAATGTTTTTCCCACCACGGCAAATTCTCCAGACGAATCGTCTAGCACAGCTAGATAGTAATCACTTAACCATCCCCTCCTCCTCCCATGCCCCCACTCGGCTGCGACGATCACGACATCTATAGTATCGGCGGTTTTTATCTTAAGCCATTTTTTACCCCTGACTCCAGGCGTATACGTGCTAGAAAGGTTCTTAGCCATTAAACCTTCATGCCCTGATTCAATTGATTTCTTAAAAAAATCTTCCGCCTCTTTCGGGTCATCCGTTACAATTCTCTCTGATAAATACTCAATATTGACAACATCTTCGAGAAGATTCCAACGTTCTCTGTATGGCAAATCTACCAAGACTCGCTCATTTAAAAACAAGAGATCGAAAAACTTTGGAACGAGAGGTATTTCTCTCAACAGACGGGGAAGCTCTTTTTGCCTTTTAACTCTCTTAACTAACTCTTGGAATGGAAGAGGTCTACCGTTTTTTAAACTTATAACCTCGCCGTCTAAGACAGCGGTTGATGCTTTAATATCATTCTTGACTAGTTCCACGATTTCGGGTAAACTAGTGGTTACATCGGTAAGCCTGCGTGTAAAGATCTTAATTTTATCGTTTTTCTTATGAACTTGTATGCGGACTCCGTCGTATTTAAACTCGAAAGCACAAATGCCGCCGTGTTCTTTTAAAGCTTCGGTAACGCTGTAGACCATCGAAGCCAGCATAGGCTTTACTGGTCTAAAGAGTTCAAGCGTCACATTTCTCAATTTTTGACAACCGCCTTGAAGAGCCTCAAAAGTTAAGTCTCCTATATCGCCGATGAACATGTATGCCCGCCTCACGGTCTCTAGCTTGCATTTAAGAGCTTGAGCCAGAGCCTCCAGTATTATACCCTCGTTAACGCCTATTCTCATCTCTCCGAATATTGCGCGTAGAAAGTATTCTCTTTCATCTTCTGAAAGAGGAATTAATAAACTTCTCAAAGCTTCTTCCTTTCTCTTTCTAGAACTTTCTCCTTTTATTGAGGCTATTCTTCTAAGAGAAATATAGATTTCTTTTAGCGTGCTGGGCTTTTTAACCAAAAATACCTGTCTGGATTTTAATCTTTTCAAAACTTTATAAACTGTGGAAATGCCTACATCAAGTTTTAGATCCTCGTATTCAGGAAAAATCTTGCCCGTGATTAAAAGCGAGGCTATTCGCGCATTTTCGGGGTCTGTTTTAGATATGAACTCAGCAAGAATCCTTACTTTTTCTTTCCTACTTTGTATCTTTTCGAGTTTTTTACATAGTGAAACAAATTCTTTAAATAATACATCAGCCACTTCCCATCACCCATTCATCTATGCTCTTCTGAGGTAGGAAAGCGTGTTTTTCTAGTCGATTCACAATTACTTTTACCCTTTTAGGAGAGAAATTTTTCTCATTTAATAGGAAATCCCCTAACTTTCCTATATCCGGTTTTTTAAAAACTATAGAATAGTCGTCACTAACCTCTGGATGTAGGAATATTTCTCTCACTGCTCTATAATCGAAGTTTATTTTGTCCAATATCTTGTAGGGGAGTTTTTCCATAGACCCATACTTTTTTATTAATTTAAATGCCGTTTTAGGACCTATTCCCTTAACTCCCTCATTAAAATCTGTCCCTACTAGTATGGCTATATCTATTAATTGTTGTCTCGTAATTCCAAGGTATCTCAGGGTTTCCTCTAGAGTAATAATTTCCGGAATTAGCGGTTTTACCAGCCCTAAACTAGGCAGGAACTCGGTCCCAGAAATCGTTAAATATCTGACTAGCCGAGGCGCTCCATATAGTACACTATCGTAATCTCTGCTACATACACACCACGCATCACCTTTAGCCACGATGTATGCTGCTTGAGCTTCAGCGTCTGATGGCGCTTGCACTATAGGCAATCCCATATATTCTATAACTTTCTTGGCATCAGCGATCATATCTCTAGTTAAAAGCGCGCTTGCTACGGCTTTAGAAAAAGCCTTATCGAACCTCCCCTCTTTTAACGCTTTTTGCCATTCACGTAAAGCCTTCTCCCTCTGTTCCCTCCGTTTTTTAAGAGCATATCTCTTTAGGATATGAGGTTTACCATCGAAGATGAATATTGGTCTTATATCGTATTTAACCATTAAATGAGTGGTTCTGAAGACTAAGCCTACTAAGTGGGATGTTATACGTCCTTTAGCATCTGTTAAAGGGCTTCCATTGGGTTTGCGTATAAGAGCTAGAAACTGATAGAGCATATTGTTGGCATCTACTGCCACAGTTTTAGAAGTAAGGTATTCGAGTTTTATTTTCCGCTTTTTCAATAAAACGCCTATATTTGTCCCCATCAACCTCCCGCAACTTTATTGCTCAAAAAATAGAACACGGTACTGTTTAAATAGCTTTATACTCGGTAATAATACAATATGAGAAAAATTTCCGCACTCTTGGTCCTGATTTTAGTAACTGTATTATCTCTCTCTATCTGTTATGCTGACTCATATGATGTAAGAATTCAAATAAAACAGTATGGCCCTTGTCAACTCACTGTTGTAGACACTAATGGTAACATAGTACTGATATATAAACCACCAGACTCTATTTTTTCTATTAAGCTCGCTAGCGGGGAATATTTTATTTATGTAGAGAGGGAAGAAGGTGGTGAATTATATATCGGTTATTCCAGGATAATGATACCTCAAGATACGGAAATCGACATTATTCTAAACTCTGTTAATACGCTACCTCGAGAAAAAGTGAATATAGAGTTTTATGGTGATGTGCAGAGAATAAAAATAATTACACTGTCTGGACGCACGCTATTCGAAATTTTAAGCCCACGAGTCGTGGAAATTCCTCGTATCCCTTTATTGATCGAGATTTCGAGAAAAACGGAGGCCAAGTATTTCTTTTATGATCCAACCTATAATTTTAATGAATTTCTGAGATTAATTGAAGAAAACGCTCTCATAGTAGCCGCTGGAGAAAAAGGCAGTAGATCGACAGCAGCCGTGTTTGAAGTAGAAAAGGCGGAATATCAATCATATAGTGAATTGAAGAAAAAGGAACTGGATATTATGGGTGTAGTGTACTGGACTTCAATAGTGTTTTTGGCGGCATTGACTATTTTTATAGTAGCTAGGAGAATTCAATTTGGATAGGAATAGTTCGGTGATTTTCAGTGAAAATGGAAAGTACCACTTTCAAAATTTACAAATATATGGTTCTTTATGGAAAACCGGTAGGCGTTAGGGAATTACAGAGGAAACTTAAATTGAGTAGCCCTAGCCTTGTATC
>Ga0164311_10000866_pt1 | contig 14088 bp, 15 predicted proteins | sample GuaBasSedimGuay2_FD_121796 | JGI IMG/M metagenome (GOLD analysis project Ga0164311, IMG submission 121796) | Subseafloor sediment microbial communities from Guaymas Basin, Gulf of California, Mexico - Guay2, Core 4569-9, 9-12 cm | ecosystem: Environmental > Aquatic > Marine > Hydrothermal vents...
ACCTAAAGGAGCCCAAGCAGCACACGAAGCAATTCGTCCTACTCATATAGACCAAACAGCATCGAAACTTAAACTTCCAGGATTACAAGCACAAGTATACAACCTCATTTGGGCGCGTACATTGGGTACTCAGGCTCTCCCAGCCACAATAGAGACCCAGACCCTATCTTTCTCCTTACCAGGCTCTGTAGAGGTGCTCAGGGCTACAGGAACACAGGTTGTGGATGAGGGGTGGCGTAAGTTAGCTCTGAACCTTCCTATTCCGCAATATACCGCCTTGAATCCTACTAAAAACAACTTGGAAACCTTAGCGACAGATGCTTCTACTTCAGAGCCTCCCTATCGTTACACTGAGATTTCTATGATCCAGAAAATGGAGGAAACTGGTATAGGCAGACCTTCAACCTACGTACAAACTATCGCCACCATTAAAAGGCATGGTTACTTGAAGCGTTTTGGTAAGATTTTACGTCCATCAGAAAAGGGTGAGGTGATTGCTAATTACTTAGAACAGACCTTTCCTGAGTTAGTGACTACAGAGTTTACTGCGGATATGGAGAAAGCCTTAGACGAGATTGCTAATGGGGCTATTCCTAAGAATGATGTGCTGCAAGAATACAAAGATTGGATGGACCCTCTAGTTAAAGTAGCTAAGACAGTTTTTGTTGTAGCAGAAACTCCTTGTCCAGAGTGTGGAGCAGAGCTTATAGCTTGGGTTTCGGACAAACGTGCTGAGCCTGCGTTGAAGTGTACTAGTTGTAAAAAGTGGCAAGGTTTTGCTATCGACAAAAAGACTAGTAAGTACGGTATGTTTGTGTCTGAAGACTATTCGGGGAAGTGTGAGAAGTGTGGTAAGAAGGTATTAAAAACAGCACGTTCTAAGTACGGGAACTACGTGAAGTGTAGTGATTGTGGAGCAGCACAGAAGACTGTTTACGTAGATTGATTTTGGTTGACATTCAACAACCAAAAACAGCATTGAAACACAGGTAATAATGGGAAGAAAAAAGAAAGAAGAAAAAGCCCCTCCAATTTTTGACATTATGGCAGCAATGGATGCTGTCTCAGACAAAATGGGGTTGCCACCAGCGAATCTATTGACTGGTGGGTTCATGCAAGGGTCAATTCCTACAGGTAGTTGGGCATTGGACCTGATTATTGGTGGAGGGTGGCCGAGAAGTAAATGGGCAACGATTACAGGGTGGGAAGGTTCTGGTAAGTCTACTCTGTTGTATGAAGCGGGTGCCTCCGCGCAACGCTTAGGCATTCCAATCTTGATCTTTGACCATGAAGGTGCTTTCGATGCTACGTACTGTAAACTTCTAGGGTTTGACTTAGAAGATAAGAAGACGCGAATCTACCAACCTGAAACTGGAGAGTTTACTTTCCGTTTTATTAGCAAGTTGTGTCAGAGTTTGCCTGTAATACCTGCAACACAAATCTACCCGCAATGCTTGGTGATGATTGACTCCTTAGCTGCCATGACACCTGAAGCACAGATTGATGATGATGAGCAGAATGCTATGTCAATGCAAGCACGTATGTTCTCTACGTATATGCGGCTTGTAAAAGGGCAGATGGCGTCTAAGGGCATTACGGTTATTGCTACAAACCAGTTACGTGAAAAGCCGATGGTCATGTACGGTTCTCCTGAATATGAAGCAGGAGGAAATGCCATCAAGTATTTCCCTGACTTGAAACTTCGTATTCGTCGTAAGGGTGGTAAAAGCGGAATCTGGGTAGAGGATGACTTCTCTACTATGATGTCAACTCTTACTACGCTCAAGAATAAAGGCTTTCCTCCATTCCAGGACGGTGAGTTGTATATTCACATGGGAGGTGGAGTAGCTCCTGTCAGAGACCGTTTGTGGTTTATGACTATGACGGGCATGCTTCAAAAGGGTTTCAATGCTGTGACAGGTAAAGCAACCCAAGGTACAGATACTTTCGCTATTCCTGGCTGGGAAAAGAACGGGAGTATTGTGCGTGGAGACAAACAAAGGTTGGCGGCTTGTCATGATGAGGACTTAGACAAGTACATTAGAGAAATGCTGAAATCTGGTACGGCATTCCAGTTGTACCGTCAGATGAAAGGCATTATGGGTGGTGCTGAAATCCTAGCTGACATGAGCGGTCCTACGGCTTCGGATATTGGCTTAGTCACAACTGATGACGGTACTTTAATGGACCCAGCGACTGGGGAAGTTATTAGTACAGACCAAATGCCTGACATTGATGATGACCCAGAGCATTTGGCAACAGTTGGTAGTCAAGAGCCTATGGAATTGGCTGAACAGGCGGCTGAAGAAATCGTCAATACATGATAGAACGGCTACCGTTCTGGAGTGTTCTCTAGGTCGAGAGTTCTTACCCAACTTTTAAAGGAAGGTGCTAGGACTTTCCGTTCTGAGTCGTCGTGCCACATTTGTATTACTTGACCCTTTTTTCCACCAGGAGCGGGGTCGTAATCTAGGCAAATTGAGTTACCTGAACCGTCTTCGGTAATTGGAACCCACTTCTTATTCCACCAGTCTGCTTTCACAGGACCCTTCGGAGTAGCAACATTATCCCCAAAGTCGCCTCCGTTTAGTAGATGTACCCAAACTTCCCAAGACTCAATAACAACCTCTGGTGTAGAAAGAGCATAGTAGTTAGTTAGTTCAATACCACCATACTTCTTTACAAATTCCTTGTACTCTTTAGGGATCGTAACTCCAATGTCTTGCTGGAAGAAGTCTTCAAGGGCTTTGACATCAATTTTCGGTCTGGGAATAGGAGCTTCAGTAAAGTAATTGTAGTCTTTGATGTGATAACGTAGGAGGGCTCCTATGTGGTAGAGGAAGACTTCAACTGTGTTATTCTCCGGTCGAATTTGAGCCACTAATACAAGATCATCTCGCTGTTCATCTGTGGCATGCTTTTTTGTGATATACGCTCGTCTATCGGGGAATTTCTGGTAGAATTCCCATTTTGGGGACCGCTTTAGAGCAGCATCTAACTCTGTAGCATTCGATACTTTGAACACCGGGAGTTTCCCTTTGAAAATTCTTTTTATTTTAATATAGGGAGCAATTGGGTCAAGAGCTTTCCATAACTCTGTGGCGTATTGTATTCTACTTTGTTGTTCTGGGAAATTTCCCAGATAACTTAGGAGGGACTTCTTAAAAGTCTTAGTATCCACTTCCTTGGGTTTTGGAAAAACTGCTAGAAGCTCTAGAGACATACCTGTATAGCCTGCTAAAACTAACTTTGAGGCTACTTTGGCAAGGGACATACGAGAACTCCTTAAAATTAGAAGAATTTAGACTGATTACCTAAAATAAATAACCTTTTGTGATTGTTTTCCTGTGGCTAGGCGTGTATACTGGGTTGTGTAACTTACTGGAAGGTTCAAACACTATGGCAAAGTATGATTTTGTGATGACATTGGGAATGCTGCCTCCCAATCGTTTGGCTGAAGAACAGTACCAAGGTTTAGCTTGGAGGTTCTTGCAAGAAGACAAGAAGTGGTCACTCTTACATTTTCCAGCAGCGCAACTTTCTGCTACAAGCAAAGAAGACTTGTTGAAGGAAGTCACTACAATTGTCTCCGACTTGTACGACCGGATTGAAAAACACTTTCCTGAAGAGAAAGAGGATAAGGCACAATGACCTACCGAAGAGCACTACAGAGACAACGCTAACTCAGCCATCCAATTCTTGAACTTCTCTTGTGCAACTGACCGGACAGACAATCGTTGTATCAGTTGTGTAATGTAACCAGCATCTTTGTGTTGCCTGACGGCAGTTCCGATATACTCTCTAGCCAAATCTTCATCTTCGGACAAAAGAATCTTCGATAGGTCGTTCACTAATCTTGCTTGAGGTGTTCGCGCAATCTTCGCAGTGTGTGCGCGACGTTCATTGGCTGGTCCCCATTTCTGCATAGCTCTAGCAAACTTATGTGTAGGAAAGCCATTGATTCCAACAATGTACTTCTGAGGCACACTATTAAGAGTTAGCACACTACCAGACCTTGTAATATGTTCGTATGGAGCGAGTTCCGAAAAAGGAATATCTGCTGTAACCCAAGGCATGTTCACATTGTACAACAAGTTGCGATAAGGTGTATCTCCGAAGGCTGTGATTCCAAATACAGCAGAGGGTAGCTCACTATGAGCCCCGCTTCCGTCTGCTTGAGGGTTGAGTCCTTCTTTAATGATATTTCTAGCTACCTTCCACCTTTCCTTGTTTGACTTAGCCCGAAGTCCGAAGGTGTGTAAGAATCTAAAATGATCTTGGGGGATAGGAGGTAAATTCTCATGTTCAATGAGGGCATCAAGAACGTCGGAAGACCTGTAAATGAAGTCAGTACCTTCGTCAGAGCGTAGGAGTTTCCGTGCTACTTCTTCAGTTAGGTGGAAGTATTCACTCAGCATGGCAGTGTACGCATTGTGTAGCAGCATCGGGTCGCCATAGTCGAGGAAACGAACAGCGTAATAGTCGGGCGGGAAGGTACCCTGAAGGTCTGGTAGGGCTTCGTTAGTGTCTGTGCTACCAACCTGAGTCAAAGGCGACAGATACAGGCGTACAGGAGCATCTTGTTTCATTTGAACGTCAGCTACTAGAACCACCTCTTTTGCCCCTACAACTTTTTTTGTAATGTAGAGGTTGTCTTGTTCCGTTTCCTTCCAAAGAGGAGAGGTGCGCAATTCTTGAAGGAGTTGTCGTGCCTCGTAGGTGTAGTAGATGCTTTGCTTAGGAGTGTATGCGTGGAATTTGCCCTGGAAGGGCTCTAGTACCCTCTCATCATACAAGAGACGGCTAGCTTCCTTCAAGTATCTTCGCTGTGCTGGGTTGCGTTTCAGAGCCTTTGTAATAACATCTACAAGAGGTTCTGAGGGAATACGTTCCTTGCGTTCTGCTACTTTTTGTGTGGTTGGGTCTGTACAAGTATTGTGTGCTAATAGCTCTAAAGCGAGGTCTGTGTGTCCTTGAAGCACTAAATTAGCCGCTACCTTAGCTAACTGCATAACCGGTCTCCCATACAATCCTGAAAGTGATAAGGCACGTTCCATTCTGTATCTGGCAATTTTTGAAAGTCGTTCTGGTTTGAGTAAGAACATGACGAAGGTTTCAGCGAAGTCTTCTTTGAGATTTTCCCCAGCGTATTCAGTTGGTACGTTTAATTCGGCTAATGCTGCGTCACTTAGTTCTGTGTTGAGCGGAATTAAATCAGTCGTCTCATAATCTGGTCCATCTAGATGTATGGACACTAAGTGGTTTGTCCATCGTTTGTTATACACATTATCAATGGCTTGCTCATTAAAGTATATGGTAGGGTCGAGAGGGTTTCTTCCAATATTTAAGATGACCCCAAATGCTTCTTTGGACATCTCGAAAAATTCCATTATTTCTTCAGCTTTTTTAGTTAGAACCACGGCATTACGGGCAGATGATAATCCTATCTCCGGTAAGGCTAACCATTCCCTATATCTAGTCAGGTCTTGTCCTTGTAGCGTGGATTCGAGGGCTTTGAAGTCATACTTTGGGGCTAGAGAATTGAGGTAGCGTCTTTTATCGTATTGGGATATTTCTCTAGCTTCACTGTAGGCTTCCTGATACCGAGCTTCATCTACTTTAGTCCAACCTTTATCCCAGACAGCTTTAGCTTCTTTGGATAAATAATCTAGGTGAATATAGTGTCCAAATTCATGTATGAAGACTTCTTTGACCCAGTTATTATAATTTCCTGCATGTGAAGATCTTATTGTTTTTTGGAATAATGTTATTTCTTTTCCACGATGGGTATATATTGCTGCGGCACCACCATCCCTTCTCCTGGCAAACCTGAAAACAACAGACTGCACCCCCTCTTGTAGAGCCTTGGTCATCGACCTTTTCTTGAATACCTCTACAAGAGCCTCTATACCCTCTAACATGTGGTTTACTACATATCTGGATAGACGGTCAGGATTACTGATCTGGAAGCCTTTGTAGGAGAAATGGGCAGGATATATGTCCGCAAACAAAGCGCTGGTGTCGCGAGTCAGGTCTTTCATGATTTCAACAAGGTCATGAAAGGCTACTTTGACTTTTTTAACATCCATTAGCCCGAATGTCCTGTCCATTAAATTAGACAAAGATGCGTAGTAGCCCATCAGGCTTGCAGAATTAGAAACATCTTGATCTACAGGAAAGTTATATGACGTCCAAGTGCTAAAGGGTGCCCCCGTAGAAAAAGGATTAGTGCCCCATTTATCTAAACTAATTCTTTTACCGTTTATGTCGGTAATTGTGCTTTTCTTATTAGGATTTCCACTAGGAGTCATGTTTATAAAAACATCGTTGGAAATATTGTCGTCGATGAAATCTTTGAACGTATCAAGGTCTCGTTCTTTATCAGCTTTCAGAAATACTTCGTACACTTTGTTAAAATCTTTTGCGATATTAACAACGTTCTGCCAAGTAACATCATCAGGAACTGCTGTATAGCGCATAGGATTATCCATTAGGGCAGCGTGCCCCTTGTAGTAATTCACAAGCAAAATTCACATGCCCTTGAAGCACTAAATTAGCCGCTACCTTAGCCAATTGCATAACGGGTTTCCCGTATAATCCTGAAAGAGATAGTGCTCGTTCCATACGGTACCTAGCAATCTTAGATAGTCTCTCTGGTTTGAGTAGGAACATTACGAAGGTTTCTGCGAAGTCTTCTTTGAGATTCGTTCCAGCGTAGGGAGTAGGCAACCCTAATTCTGCTAGAGCTTCGTCTGCACGGTTTGTACGGTTGGCAGAAGGCTCTTTAGGTAAATACTGTGTACTATAAGACTTTGGTCCTCCAAAACGTAAAGCATCAAAATAACTATTTCTTTTTTTAGTATACTCTTGCTCCGCAAAGTCAACTAAGAAATCCTCACCGTACAAAGGATCGTCTTTCTTAGAGTTCTTAAACTCTTCTAACCATTCTGCTTTAGGTGTTCTGAAGAACTTGCTCATTTGCTTGGCAAAAGGAGTGAGAACTACTGCATTGGGGTCATACGAGAGCCCTATATCATCTAGAGCCAGCCATCCCATGTATTTTATTTGGTCAGGACTACCTTCTTCCATATCAAAGGCGACGGCTTTGAAGTCGTATCTCTTAGCTTTCCACCAATCGTAATAATTATCTCTGTCTTCCTTGTTAATAACTACAGGGCGGTTTTCCACCATGTCTTGGTACTTAGCTTTTTCTACTCCAGTCCAGCCTTCGTCCCACACCTGTTTAGCGTCTTTTGATAGGTAGGCTTGGTGGATATAGTGCCCAAACTCATGGATAAAAGTTTCAACAATCCAATTTTCATAGTGTCCATCTTCTCTTGGATTTAAGGTCCATTGGAGCATTGTTATATTTCTAAAGTCGTGGCTATATGTGGCGGCGGCGTTCCCATCAAATTTTCTAGCAAACCGCAAGACAACAAACCGTAATCCGTCTTGCAGAGCATGTGTCATTGCTCGTTTCTTGAATATTTCTACAAGTACCTCAATACCCTCTAGCATGTTATTCACAACATACCTGGATAACCTGTCTGTATTACGAATATTGAAACCCTTGTAGGTGAAATTTTTAGGATATAGATCAGCGAATAAGGCGCTTATGGCGTTAGTCAGGTCTTTCATGGTTTCAATAACACCATGGAAGGCTCTTTTTACTTTTTTTACATCCATGAGCCCGAAAGTAAGGTTTCGTAAATTCTCTAAAGCGGCGTAATAGGCTCTCATACTTGAAAAACGAGAAGCATCTTGTTCTAAAGGAAAGTTGAGTTGGAACCATGTGCGAAACGGAGAACCTTTAGAAAATGGGTTTACGCCCCATTTAGCTAACTGTATTTTTTTACCTTTTATATCAACAATTGTGGTCTTCTCATTAGAACTTCCACTAGGAACCATATTTCTAAAAACATTGTGGTAGATATTATCGTAGATGAAATCTTTGAAGTCATCAAGGTCGCGTTCTTTATCTGCTTTAAGGAATACTTCGTATAATTTGTTAAAGTCTTCCGCTATGGAAACAATATTTTCCCAAGTAACATCTTCAGAAACTGCTTTATATAACATATACCATATTCCTAAATATAACATAACCGATTGTTATATGATATCGCAACTACTGAGAAATTGAGAACGTCAAGAATGTCCAAATTTTTCACTTGACATGGGAACACGATTCTTGTACTCTTGGGGGAATGGGTGATAGCTGTGGTAGATGAAACTGAAAAGACACCAAACTTTATTAAAAATACACACTTGACACCCGAAGAGATCTGTGCTAAGGTCTGGATTCAGATTTGTTTGAGCCCTAATAAAAAGGAAATTGCTAAAAATTTCCAAGTATTAGGTGCGTTCCAAGAGGATATTGCAGATGGGTTCGCGGACCCTCGATGGAAAAAGTTTCTAGACAGCTTGCCAGGGTTCAGGGACTACTGTATTGCTACATTCTTAGACGAAGATTCAGAGTAAAGAAGAGAGGATAAACATGCTTCTAGTGGACGGATACGAATTTTATGCTCACCACAAAGCGTTTCCCAAAAAGTGTATGCAGGAAGATTGTACTACAAGAGCTAATGTAGAAGTTTTCGCAGCACGTAGAAGCGAACGCATGCTATTCTGCACTCACCATGCTCAAGAATACTTCCCAGAGTTTCCTGTACCTAAGGTTATGGGAGTTAGAGTAGATTCAACAGAGGAGCAACCTTCTGTTGTAATGGCTATGGGGTACCCAACACACAAGCACGTCTGTATGCTCTGTGAAAAGGAATAAACATGCTTACAATTTTCTACTCTATTCTGTTTGTAAGTGTTGCTATTTCTATTGCAGTATATGCACTGTCAATTTGGAAGGCACATAAGGCAGGCAAGACTTGTGATACTTGTAGATTTGACATGACTGGAGGAGATTGCGGCTACGGCATGGGTTGGGAACCACAACCCTTTATGCAATGTTGTTCTTTGTGGGAAGGTAAAGACATACCAGAATGAATAGTGGCTGGGTTGTTTTACTAGGAGCATTCTTACTTTCAGGACTAAGCATTCCTATTTATATTAGCCTGCGAATAGTGTTAGCACATTATTCCAACAAAGTGTGTGCTACCTGTTTTTTTAGGCGCAATGAAATTTGTCATTTTATAGGTTGGCATCCTATACCGAAGTCCAGGTGTTGTCCTTCGTGGGAAAACAGAGGTTAGTAGTATCTAATGATAGTTATAAGGGATATGTTGGAAGACCTTGCTGCTATTTTACCGGTACTGTGTATTGGGTACCTAGTGATCTACCTTCCAATTTTTTGTTGGAAAGCCATAATGCTGTTTCGAGCCATGAAATCTGGGCATGTGTGTCAAACTTGTCGTTTCAACTGCAAGGAAGGCACGTCTTGTTGTGTTGAAGATAAGGTGAAGAAACAACCGCGTCAAGAATACTGTTCTTTGTGGGAAGAAGGGGAAGACTTAACATGAGTTTTGAAGGCTACTACAGGGTTCTTTGTAAAAACGGGCACCTTAATGAACAAGATGTTTATGAAGGTGGAAGTGTGAATTCCTCTTGGAAGTGTTATTCTTGTGGAGCCCCTAGTGCGTGGTATGAAACTATTGACACTACAAATGAAGAGGACTCACCTTCGTACCCCTTGACTTTACTAGAGCCTTGTGAAGAACATAAATGCGAATGTTGTGGGCATTACCATGCGTCGGAAGAGCCTGCTGTGTACGAGATTCCAAAAGTTGAAGACGATACTTTTTACTACGATGAATCTGAAATAGAACAAGCGGTCCTATCCTACTTTGAAAAGCATAACCATCCAGAAAGACGTGTGGTGTCTGTGTGTGTAACAACAGCAGACCCTGATTCTTCAGACGATTATAGTGCGGTTATTGTAACCCAACCACGTAGATTTTAGTAATAAACTAAGGAGTGTAAAACTGTGAACGAAAAAAAACTAGTACCAGACGACTTTAATGACCCCAGAGAAAAACTCTCTTTAAACGAGGTACCGCTTTTAGAGGCTTCAGACCTTCCTAGAGAGCCTGTAACCTCGTTGACTAAGGAGCAGTACCGGAATGCGGTTATCAGCGTTGACGAGACCTTTGTCGCTCCGCAAATTGCTATCATAGCGAAGGCTGTTGGCGTAAACGTCATTGACGACAAATTTTATGACGAAGTTGTGCCTACTACAGACAAAGCTTCTTCCTTATTTGTCATTCAGAGTCGTCGGAAGGTATTCTACAAGCAAGACAGAGGCTACGCAGAGTGGGAAGGCATTGAGATTCTTGTAAAGAATTTCGTGGTTGCGGGTGTGTGGGTACGAGCTTACGCAGGAACTAATGAAGGCAGGTTCATGTACGTCAGGCTCTTTGACAAGCGACAGGGAGAGGATGGTGACTATATTTATCAAGGAGACCCAGAGGGGCATAAGTGTTTGAAGGTTGAAGTAGTTCCGCAGATGATTATGAATTACTTGGAACAGGAGAAGGTTATCTAGGCAGGTTCGTTCGCTTCAATACAGCGTACTTGTACTCCGATATAGATTATTACTTCAGTTCCATCACGCGGAACGAAAGCTAAACCAGCCTCTTCTGGACCCCTAGTTCCTGGAGGGTCATCAACAGTCAAAGCTACCGTTGAGATGTCAGCTAGGTAAGGACTAGCTTGTAGCAATTCGAGTAAATTATTAACACCATCTCCAACTACTACCTGTGCCCCAGAATTACCCGGTCCAGCAGGACTAATAACCCCAGTCACACTTACACCAGCAGCACCTTCAACTTTTGTGTTCCTGATAGACCCGCCTATTCTCGTAGTCATTTAAAGTTCTCCAATCAAGTTACAGAAACTATGTGAAACCCAGTATATGGGTGTTGTTTTAGTAGGGGGACACTACTACCCGGTCCCCCCAATAGGGATATACTACTACCTGAGATCCCTAATAGGGAGCCACTACTACCTGCGGCTCCGCTCTGATAAATCATTGTTTAAACACACCATCTAATCGTAATGGTGTGTTTGGTATTCTTCGTTTTAGAACTGCTAGAGGCATCCAAGGGGAATGTACTCCCGTGTGTATATTTCTCCTACAAACATGTAGTTTTGTGGGATATAAATTAGAATCTGGGGAGCTTTTTACTGCCATTTTATACTTTGGGTTCACACCACCGTCAAAGAGATTGAACATTGTTTTTGTGTGACCTTGACCATCAGAGTCGCTTTGTATCGGAGTTAAAGTTGTGTAATAAGAATGCTTTGTCTGTCTATAACTAACTTTCAGTGCTAATTCCCACTCTGCTGTATTCACGTAGTCCGTATAGAAAGTATCAAAACTATGCGCGTGTACTAGAAATGAGATGTAGCCATCTACTTCATGTACTAAAGGAAACACCATAGCTGATGGTCCTAGCAACGAAGCCTGGTAGATGTAAGGGTCTACAATTGATTCCATTGTTAGGAATCTGGCTTTACCAATCTCAGTCCATAAGAAGGGCTCTTGTGCAATCCAACGCCCAAGAGGCAGAGGAGCGTTTATATAGGCTGTACCTACTGGATTCCAACAAGCGGCTCTAGCGAAAGGTGATGTTGGTAAATTAACAGAGTCTCCAATTTTTATCCAATTGTTTTTAGAGGCGTTATTATTAGGCCACCACACAACTCCATCATTATTAGTTCCAGGAACAACTCCTGTGTAGTGTTCTATAAAACGTTGCCCTGTTTCATTCCAGAAATTCAAATAGTAGGCTGGGGTGTTGAATAAGCCATTCATCCCAGATCTTGGTTCTCTGCTATTATAGAAATTGCGACCCCTAGCGCTTGCTATTAATGAATTTCTACATATTCTAATGTGTGAAAAGGTGTCTTCAGTATCTACTTCAATGCTGAGTTTAAAGGCTACAGATCCTGAATAGTTACCCCCACCTACGTCGGTAAGGTAGGGCAAAATAACAGACCCTACAAGTTCTTCTGGAGAGGTCACTCTACGTGGTGGGCTTAGAGAGGCTCCATTAACTTTTAATTCCCACCAACAATACTTGAGCAAGTCATCCCATGACCCGATACCACGACTATGCCACGATTCTAGAGTTGTAAAATAGCCTACCCAACCAGCATAGTTGGAGGTTTCGGTTACTAAACCTTCTCCAAGTGATACTCGTTTAAGATTTGTCATCATGGACTCCGAGAATTCCCTTACTCATATATAAGTACCCAAAAAGGGATTGTTTCAACTGGCAAGACTCTATAGGAGCTTGCCACGAACCAGCAAGACTCTATAGGAGCTTGCTACGCACAGGCAAGACTCTATAGGAGCTTGCCAAAAACCTGTGTAAGAAGTCATTTAATCTCCGTTTTGAAAGGGCATCCGCGTGTGTTTGTCGTAAACTGCACATGCGCCTTTGACAGAGGACTAATGCTTCCTGTTGTTTTATCTCTGAGAAAGAAGTTGATGTTAGGCTTCATAGTAGTAGACCCATAACTAAGTTTTCCAGATGTCCCAAAAGAAGTAGGCCACCACACAGAAGACTCTAGCCATATCAAATCATTGAATCTAGACTCTACCCCAGAGGATACATCCATGGTGTCAATGATAGGAGTTCTGTCTTTTTTAGTGTACATTGCTACTAAATCGTAGGCTGTAGTATCGAACCAATTAAATCCTATCCGATCAATGCCAACTGGTTTCACAAAGACACTGTTGTAACCGCCACCAGCACGTTGTAGCCGGTACAGGCGCAGCCAAGATGCGGCACTATTGAAGCTAGTCATAAACCGTGTTGGGTTGGTAATGAAATCCCACGTAGACGACCAAGCACTTTTATCTAACCGACACCAGATCGTCTGTAAGCCACCATCATTTTCATACGTATTAGGAACTGCTGCGACTTGCCAAGAAGATGTCCCCCAAGCCCAATTATTACGATCTCCACCTAGTGTGGAAATTGCTGAAGTAAAGCCTTCAGGTGGAAGCCCGTATAGTTTTCTGCTACCACTCCTAGGAAACCACAAAACACGTTCTGCATGGTCTGCTGCATTCCAAGTATACCATGCTGGCAAGCCCATGCCTGCCTGACATAAATCTTCAAACCAAGCACCTAATCCAGACCAATGTATGTTATCAGAATCAGCACAAGTAAAGCTAAGTCCTGCTTTGTAGTTGCGGCGACCTCTAAGAAGGGAATAGAAAGTATTCATTCCATACATCTTAGTAATACGAGGAGATTCTTCATCTACTACATCGTATATAAGTCCAACAATGAAATTGTCGTAGAACCCCCCTACTACAACAGCATTAGCAGCAAGGAAGGTATACAAGTCTGCTTCGGTATCAAATTGTTGCCCAGACCAAGAGTTAATTGCCACACCAGCATCAGAGAATTCCCACAAATCCCATTTACATTGGGAATAGTTGGTGTAACTACGTATATGAGGGGCTTGGCGTCGGACTAAACCAATGAAAGCGCTTTGAGTGTCTGCTGTGCCTTTAGCAATTGCAAGAGGTACCGAATCATATTCTTGTCTGGTTTCAGAAGCACCACTAGCACCACTTATAGCAGTCCAGGTACCTGCACTGTAACAAAAGTACAACGTATTGTCGTCTAAGAACATGACATCCCCAACGGTTGGAGATGCAGGTAGACTATTTCCGTAAGGTTGCTTCATTGTTTACAATACATAACCCTTATTCACGCACTCTGAACCAGAAATTTGTCTTATAGTAACTCTACTTGAAGTAGAGATTGCTTCATCTGGTAAGACTCTATCGGAGCCTACCATAGACGGACGAGACTCTAGAGGAGCCCATCCTATGCAGACGAGACTCTATCGGAGCCCATCTTATAACTTTATAGTTCATTGTATTTCAACCTTGAAAGGTGCGCCTTGCATGTTAGTTGAGAATTGCACGCGCATCTTTGACAATGAACTAATTAATCCTGTTGTTTTGTGTCGAAGAAAGAACTTGATTCTAGGAACTTGAGTTGTTGTTCCGTAATTAAGAAAAGCACTGTGCCATTGTGGAGGTGCCCAATCGTCAGCATCTACCCATATTAAATTTACTTCTCTTTTATACAGGTCTTCTGTAACACCATACGT
>Ga0164311_10000867_pt1 | contig 14087 bp, 33 predicted proteins | sample GuaBasSedimGuay2_FD_121796 | JGI IMG/M metagenome (GOLD analysis project Ga0164311, IMG submission 121796) | Subseafloor sediment microbial communities from Guaymas Basin, Gulf of California, Mexico - Guay2, Core 4569-9, 9-12 cm | ecosystem: Environmental > Aquatic > Marine > Hydrothermal vents...
ATAATAATTCACAAGAGTTGAATCCGAAAGGGTGATTTTTATGGATAAGATGCCACACGATGATAAGGTTTTTTTGGTTACTATCAGCAACAATCTCATATTGAAATACGATGGGATAAGAGATAAAGATAAGTGGACACTCCTACGTAAAGGTGGGGGTAAGATATTCGATGGTACTATAGAAGAAGTAGTTGCCTATTTAAATAATCAAACCAGAGTTTGCGTTAATTGCTTTACTCCTGTTCTGGATTTCATTACTAAACAAACAGGGTGGGAGCAGATAGGAACAATGTATAACCCCTGCTGGCAACCTACCTATGAGCATAAATGTATGGAGTGCGTATGATAGGTAGAGGAGATTTTATCAAAGATAGTTATTTGAGAAGGAATTGAGTCCGATGATTACAAAGTTCGAGGAGTTAGAAGATATTAACTGGGATAAGGCTAATTGTTTTGCCAAACCATTACTATATATGTACAATAACTATGCCATGAGAGCCAGAAGCCACAGCACTCAGAACATAGAATATATTAGAGTGAAACCTACTTATATCTTAGAAGACGATGATAGAGATGTTATCCTTGCAGAAGGTAGAGTAGAATTTAAAAACTGTTCCTTTAGTAATGTGGTGGTACAAACATGAACCGTAGAGCATTTTTCAAAACACTACTAACTGGTTTAGGCGCACTGACTATACCTAAATTCTTACTAGCTGAATTCTATAAGCCCTACCAAGAACTAGTTATAACTGGTGTTGAGCCAGACGACTATGTTACTGTTGTGGATATAGATGGTAAGTCATTAGAAGAACTATACTATGATACTAAATGGAACACCCGTAGATTTAGAGTACCAGACTATGTAGTAGATGAAAAGGTACAGATTAAAGTACGTAGGTTGGGCGACTCTTATAACATTAAACCATTTACATAAACCCAAGAAACGCCAGTAAATTGAAATAGTGGTAAATATTGGGAAGCCATAAGGCTGACCCCTTATAAACCCTCTGTCTTATTATAAGATAGGGGGTTTTTGATTCCATTAACTTGCCACATATGGCAAATTATGTGAATGATTTCACAATCTTGACATATATGGTATAATATAGATAGAGACCCCGATTATAAGAATTGTATAAGAGAAGCCGTAAGGCTGAAAGCTCTTACTAAGAGGGGGTGAACTTTAACAAAAAAATAAAAATTACCGTGCGTCTTACCGCCCACACTGAGTTTTCTCTTTCATATAACCAACAGACCCCTGTTTGTGAAAATTTTCACATAGGGCTTATCAACTTGACAATCATACCTTGATTTGCTATACTTGAACTGCTCCACTCAATCATCAACTTATGAGGGGCTACCCTCAAAGGATTTTCAATGAATATTGCAAGAGGCAACCGCAAGATTAAGGCATATAGCACAGGGCAGGTCACAATGAGGGCAGTCGATTATATGTGTACTCGTTCAGGGAAGGCAGTAAGGGTTAGGGGTTTTATTCTCATTGCTTATTTTGAGGGTTGGCAAAAATCGCACGCTATTGACCCCGCAAACCCCGTACCTTTCAGCAAGGGCAGATTGTATGCCACAAAAGGGAAGGCGTGGGATGCAATGAAGTACCTTCCAAATTGTCTGCGACTGCCCAGTGTGTGTATGCCGCTTGCCAGAGGCGATTACTACCATGGTAAGCTTGCAGACCGCCCAGCTGACAAGAGATAGTATCTCCATGAGGGCTTGTGAAATTACTCACAAGCCTTCTTGAGAGCCTAGCTCTACTCAAGGCAGAACGTGTGCTGAAGTACTGTAAAGCCTACGCTGACCGCCCTCACTGGGAGACGGCAAGGGATATTCTGGGAAGGCACAAATTGAGGCGAACCTTAACAACCAAATAGCTCCACTTCTGATGGGTAGGAATTGAGTACCCACTGGTAAGTGAGCCGTATAGTTAGCACTCAGTACGACTGGAGACTAGCTCAAGGGGAATGATGGGGAGGTCATCATCTGAGCCAACGTACGACTGAGAATACGCCGGGAATAAGCCCGGAATGTCAGAGGGAAGGGGGAAGCCCTCACTCCACAAGAATGGGGGAGAGAGAGGACATTTGCCACCCAGCTCAAAAAGAGCCAAGTGGAGGGTAAACTAATGGGGGGTAAATGAGAGAAAACCAAGCCGGAGCGTAAAGCCGAAGGCTGAAACCGACCACCGAGAAGTGGGGATGACCACCCATGTGGCGGAGGCTCATAGGGGGCACGGATTTTCTCTCCCTCAATCCCACTTCGGTAAACGCCCTGCGTAGTAGGTGCGACACCGTGACTATCGCTCCCCCCATTGAGGTTTACCTTGTACCCTACAGTGCGACTCATTCCTCTGAGGTAGGGTACTCGAACATGTGCATGAGCATGTAGTAAGTTCGTGTATATGTCCGAGTTAATTAGTTACACTGGGAGGTGTAATATGAGACACCGATTCAATCGCAGTTCTGTTCTGTATTCTGTTTGTGTTCTATCCGCCGCAAACTTCATTGTAGAAACTCCATTTTCTACTTTGGAAACTGCTCAAAAATACCTGTATGACTCCGTGTATTACGGCGGCTGTTCGCAAGCGTGGCTCATTTCTCCCGAAGGGAAACTCATTGAGTATTGGAGCTATGAGTTCTGGCAAATGGATTTGCTTTGCGACTCCTATGAGAGTTTCCCCTGCATCGAAGGAGGCTCTGTTTACTACATGTAGTTGGTAAGCACCATGCACTTCAGTGTAAAGGCTGAAGTGTATGAGCGTGTCAATTATAAAGGAGGTACACGATGTTTGAGAAAGTTCGTAAGGTTTATATGAACTTAAAATACAAAGTCATCTACTCTAACAGGTATGACGTTGTATGTTCAGTAGCACACAAGCTTGGTTGTTTCCTACGCCTTGCAGGAGCACGCAAGGCAGGAAACAAGGTCATGAAGTTCTATGACAAGCATGTGCATAAAAGTAATGGATATCTTGATTTCTATTGCTCCTAATCAGTAGTATCTACCAAGGAGGTAGCAATGTACTTCGACCCTTATGAGAAGAGTGACCAGCAGTGGGCTAAGGAACTCGGACTCTCAATCGAGGAGTTCAGAGATGAAGTTCCTTATACTCCCGACCCCGACCTTTCCTACCTGCCATGCGGACAAGATGACGCAGTAGGAGACCGCATTGATAGTAACAAACAGGTTATTCACCTTCGGAAGAAGTGGGAGGATAGCGGCAAACTTCTTCCCTTCCGGGGATACATGAAAATGAATTGGAATAACGACTGGTATCCTGAGTATATTCCCAAACACAAAGAGTAGTTTCAAGATTGTACCCTAGTATTTCTCAGCTAGGGTACAGCGTTGAGTCTATTCATAGTAACGAGGAGGTTACAAATGAACACCGAATACATTTACGCTCCAACTGATGTAGCACTCATCATCAACCTTATCCTTGGCTCTCACGGTGGCTACCTTGAGACTCCCAATGTAATTAATGATGAAGTAGCGCTCCAGATTATGTTCCATGCATATGGGGATGAGAACCAGAAGGTAATGACGCTAATTCGCAGTGTCTCAGACTGCGATAAGATAACTGCGAAAGATGCAGTTACAGCAGTCAAGGCTTACATGGGCAAGTAAGACTCAGTAGCACCACCAAGAAAGCAGGAGCTTTCAACTAAGACTCAAGCAGTTCCTGCTTTCGTGTGGTCCTATTATACAAGGAGGTAGTAATGTGGTTCTGTGTAATGTACCGTGTGTACCATGACAATGGCAACACCCACGATGATATTGATTGGGTGTATGCTGTAAGCCCCAAGCAAGCCGCCAAGCTTACGCTGGGTGGGCTGGTTGATGTTGGTATCAAAGGGGGCAAGATAACTGGGGTAGTATGTACTGGTAGGGAAGAACCTAAAGCATGCTTCAACTACTAGTAGCACCATACGTACTCCCAAGTAGGTGGGGCTTGGGAGTATCAATGGTCCTATTATCTAGTAACTAGGAGGTTACTATGTCCATCACATTCATTAACGTAGCAGTAGTTGGTACTATCTCTGCCGTCCTGTACCGTAACGGTGGCAAAGACTACAGTGTGTATGTGTATGATAGAAGTAAGGGCAAGTCCAGCCTTGTGGACTCTTACACTGGGACTCGTGCGGACTGCAACAAGTTCCGCAATGCCGCACTTACTGTAGCGTAGTAGTTAGAGGTCATGCCTACTGTAAAAGGTAGGCATCCCTGTGTCTATTACTCAAGGAGGTGACACATGTATCAAGTTATCCTAGTTCGTAGAGATAACGGTAAGTTGGAGTGTGCAGTAAGCACTCCAATAAATAACTTGTATGAGACTTTGGAAAGAGTCAAGGTAGCACGCAAGTTCTATTCACAACAAACGTATGATGTACGCATCCTGCGTTATAAGTATGGAGGTGATAATGGCTGATTACATCACCGAATGTGGTGGTGTGAATAGTAAATGGATTCCCAACCAGATTGGGTACTGGGAGGTAATAGTAACAGACCCTAGCTGGGGGAGCATACCAATTAGTTTCCCACCACACTATGAGGATGTAGCTAAGTGGGTAGCAAGCAACCATGGAGTGGAGGCAGTATGGTATCCACCCACGGATATTCCCAAGGAGGGATAATATGTTATACAAATTACTAAAGGTTAGTAGGGCACAGTTGTATGATGATGTGTGCCCAATGTGGTACTACCACCAATTCTTAGCACACCGTGGTGCAGTAGCACGGTGGTGGATATGGAGAGGTAAACCATGGCTTCAGGTAAGGAGAGTGATATAAATGGAATGGACTAGGTATTTAAGCCATATAGAGTTTGCAAGAGAAATAGCAAACGGAGTGCATCCCAATGAAATTCGTTGGTATTTCACTAAGCTTGATGGGTATTCCTTCTATCTCAACGAAGAAGGGAAAGTGGATGTAGTAATACAGCAACGAGGTATCCTATCAACAAAGCGTTGGGAATCAGTAGACATACAATTTGTTCCTAAGAAAATCCTTGAAGGACACAAAAGGATACAAGACTATAAGAAGGAGAGTGAGTAATGGGATTTGCGTGGTGTTGTCTAGCAGTAGGGTTTATGGTGTTCTCTTATAGATTACTGTGCACCCTACTACGTATCCAGCCCAAAAGCTGGAGAAACCAAGTCAATGTAGAAAGGAGAAAGTAATGTGCAACGAACCAATGAGTAGACCTGTAGCTTGGCAAACAAACGAACAAGAAGTAATGCTGAGGTCGCAACTAGTAGAAGCAATGGAGTGTAATAAGGACTTGAACACCGAGTATCAGCTCCAGCATCAAGAGCTACAGCAAATGCGTCAACAGCTGTACAATCAATTGGATAAAGTAGCGCACCTTACCATCCAGCTTACCAAGCGTGATGAGGAAATAGAAGTACTCACTACCAAGCTCAAGATGTGGAAACAAGTAGCTGGTATCCTTGAGGATATGTATACCAAATACGAACAACTTGCGTTTATCCACAACCTAAAACAGTATCTCTAAAGGAGGTGATTGATGTCCCAGATTTGCAAAGCACTGAAGCAATACCGTGAGAATGCTAAGGCGTTGGCAAGAATCAATGCTTTACGGAGAACAGGTCGCAAGATTAATGCAGTAAGGGGGAATCATATCTGGAAGCTTGCTGATGATGGCACTGTAGATATATGGGGAATGGATGTAGGGAATCACAACGGACCTAAGTGTGTGTTGTGTGGATATTCCTACTGTATGCACTGTCACCCTAACGGACCGCCAGTAGAATGTACAGCCAAGCTGTGTACAAGCTGTGGTAACAAGCTGGTTCATGGCAACTGTATCCAATGTGGAGCACCCCAATAGGAGGTGGTGTATGTATTACCTAGTAGTAGTAGTGGTCAGCATATGTGGGATAAGGATGCACCCATATATCTTCACAGTGTATGCTGTGAGTGACAAACAAGCCGCAACCCTAGCGGTCTCAGACTTAGTAGCACCTAACTTAGAGATTGAGCGAGTTAGGGTATACCAGTGTGGTCTAACCAAGCCCATAGAAAAGGAGATGTAGTATGAATAACAAAACAGTGTCATTGATTTCCCAAGCAAGGGCTACCAAGAAGGAAATGGTAGCACTAGCACGCACCAGCCCCGATGTTCAGGCATACCTGCGTTTGCAAATAAGGAGGGATAAGCTTCATAAGACTCTCTCCAAGCATATCAAGCGGTACAAGGTGAACTATCAAGACTACAAGAAGTTCGGGCTTGTAGCACAGAACCGCTCAACTGTCAAAGCTACCGAGGCTCACAACCTAGCGAAAGAAATAGGTGGAGATGTTGGTAAGCGTATCTTCAATCTCATCAACCAGAGTTTAGTAATCTGGACCAAGTAGGAGGCAACTATGGCAGACAAGAAACAGAAGGACATCAAACAGGTGGCATCTAAGCAACAGAAGGATACCAAACCCAAGTCACTTCGCAACTGGTTTGGCACTGATGATGATGAGGGCATAGCAGAACACATCAGGAAGAAAGGCACATTCAAAGCAACACGGTTAGGGTAAGGAGGTGATGCTTATAGACCATATCCTTTATCGTAGGGGGTGGGGGAAACTAAGCAAACTACAAGAAGCAGAAATACACCTACCTAGTGCATACCTTCGGGTAGTATACCTATAACCTAAAGGAATATGTGGGTAGTGCAAGTTGTAGTAGCAAGAAAAGGAGTAGCGTGTTGAGGTGTAGTAGCACGCTACTTCAATCCCACCAATGTAATCTCTGTGCTGGCGGCTAGGTGGGGTAAGCCTGAAGAGTTCAGGCAGGTGCAGAGACAAGGAGGTTCGACATGAGTCGACACTTAGTTCTGTTTTCTCCATTCTCTTTCACGGAGTTCTATCTGCTTGATGCAGTAGAGCTTCAACTGAGGGAAGTAGGAGAAGTCGCCCGATGGCGACACAGTATGGTATATCTCAGTACCTTACTGAAAGAAGTGAAGCCCCAATTCGAGAAAGATTTCGGTAGGGCACTTCACGACTACGTATGGATAGCTTCAGTTGGTGAAGCAAGACACGCCAGCCATAAGTTATCCTACAGTATCCCTGAGATAAATAATGCTAGTAGGAGTAGCACCTACCTCAAAGCGAGGGAGTTCCCTCCGACACCACACAACAGGGAAGTAATACGCTCCATCTTCGAGGATTACGACTGGGGTGGAGGGTATGGAGGAGACGCATGGGGTTCGATAGTACGGGCACTGGAGCTGTACTACCAAGAGGAAACCCCAGTGGGTATTTTCATTGACCACTGTGCCGACCTGCAACATAACAACGGCATGGCGTTTAATAAAAACCCTAACTTCTGGGATGAATCCCCCGGAAGAAGTGAGTTCATGTCTTTCCTGAACTTCAAGAGGGATACTGACCATCTGTTGAAACACATTGATAATGTGTATCATCAGTACTACCTTGAGAACTTCCTGACCAGTAAGGTCAAAAAGATAGTGAACTTAGCGTGGTCAAGGTTCAATTGCTTGCCTATCACCTACTCCTACTTGAATGGAGAATATAGGTCGTATGATATGAGTAAACTAGTGAGTTACTCCACTAAGTCTTTCTCAGCACCAATCAGTAACTACCGCTGTGATTACTGCCAGTGCCCAGTTGATAGGGATAGTTGCTTAGTTTACGGAGGGGAGCGTTGTTGTGATGATTGTTTGGTGTACTGTGACCACTGTGATAGTTACCATCACCCACAATTGGTACGCAACTATTCCAATCTCAATATGGCACTGTGTACTGATTGTAAGCTCACTTACACCAGTACGTGTGCAGATTGTGCTGAGGTAATTTGGGATGAGGATTTGGTAGATACAGCCCTTGGTCTGGTCTGTCAAGACTGTGCTCAATCTTATACAGAGTGTGGCATTTGTAATGAACTCTGTAATCTAAACAACCTCAGGGATGTTTACAGCACAGAAGGTGTACACATGTTACTATGTGAAGACTGCGGAAAAACACAAACCTGTCAAGATTGTAGTACCTTCTTCGAGGAAGAAGGTGAGTTGTATAAACAACTCAAACTGAAGTTAGACTATAGTTGGGCTAAGTTGGAGACCCAGACAAAAATTATCTGTCCGAACTGCGTGAAGAATCATCTGAACGCTTTCCAACCTATCCTCAAGCTGGATGATAAGCTCATCATAGGAAAACAGCAGACCGAACTCTTCGGGCTAGGCATCAAGGGCACACCCGAAGGGCAAGCCAATCCCATCAGCTTCTGGGATTTAGTGAAGGGTAAGCAAGTTGGGCAGACAGAGATGTACTATGCTCAGTCATTCAATAAGCTTATCGTATCACACTAGGAGATAACATGACTGATACAATACGAGAATATTTTAGTGAAGATAATGGCATCATCGTAGTTGGTGATACCGTTTGGATTAGGAATGATAATGATACCTATGTGGATAAGTTCCTAATCCTTGAAGAGTATGCTAACCTGTATAAAGTGCAGGACAAGGAAAACCCCAATGCCTTGCAGTACTACGTGACCAAGGATACCTTTGACTTGGTGAACGGAGATGGCGCTGTGAAACAAGACAACAAGGATAAAGAAGGAGATAGTATGAGTTGGTTACAGAGACTTCAACATAGACGCAAGAAAAATAATACTCCACTAAAAGAACCAGTAAAGACCACCACTGTGGCAAGTAACCAGCCACTTGGTAGTACAACTGGACCAGTAAAGACCACCAGTAAGAACATAACTGCTGGTAGTTCTTACGTTGCTGGAGGTGGGTATGGTTCACTATATGGTGGAGGTTGGAACAATGACAAGTTCGATTGTCATAATGGTAACACCATAGTAGCCACACGCAGTACACCACGAGGTGACAAACACTTGATGATTGGTGGTTGGAGCAGAGGAGCATATGTTGAGGATGGTATGGTAGTCATAGACACCACGGGCTATGGCAAGGGCTTGAAAGATGGTGGTGACTTCTGGTATCCCTTCAAGATTAAGGACTACGACATACCAATCTGGGATGAGTTCTTCTGGAGACAGCTTGCGGACTTGGTGTACCATCACCTGCTGGAACGTGACGTACTGATTGCCTGCCAAGGTGGGCATGGTCGTAGTGGTACGGTGACTACTGTAATTGCTGGTCTATTACAGGACAAAGCAGATGTGGAGCTTATTGATGGTAAGGGGTTCTTCAATGACCCACTAGCGTGGATACACAAGGTACACTGCCACCACGCAGTTGAGACCTATGCTCAGGAAAAACTGGTGTATGAGGTGTTGATGCACTTTTACCCCAACAGTGTACGCTTGGCTAAAGCGTGGATGAAGCTGAAACCACCTAAGCGTGTCAAGTTTAAGGGTAAAACCTACACCAAGAAAGGTGACAAGACACACAACAAGAAAGGTGACAAGACACACACCAGTAAATATAATCCTAGTGGTAAGTGCCCCGATTGTGGTAGCTGGTACAGTTCTACGTGTAGTACCTGTAACAATTGGGATGTGAAGAAGGGAACTCATTACGCTTGGGTATGTCTTGAATGTAATAAGGGCATGTTGTACGAAACCACTACTAAGTGTGTGTTTTGTAGTGCTCCTAAACCCATCGAGGTTGGGGAAGAACTAACACTTCTTGATGAGTGGATACAAGAGGAAGAGGATTGGTTTGAGGAATGGGCAGATAAGCAGGATGAGACAGAGGAGGGAGTGAAGCTTATGTGTCCTATCTGCCTCACTCCTACTAAGACTACCAGTGAAGCTGTGTTGTGTTGTAATTCCAAAGGACATAATCAGTTCTGTCCGATGTGTGGTAGGTGGCACAGAACACCAGAGAAAGCACTGGCGTGTTGTTCGCAGTTCAATACAGGCTTAGACTAAAGGAGATAGCCATGAAGAAACGTGTCGTAGTTCGTATCCTGAATGTGGCTGGCAATCAGCCAACCGTGCTCATCAATTGCACTGGGAATATACGGTGCACTGAGTACACGGAAGTCACTGAAGCATCAGGTAAGAGGTTACTCCGTCTGGTTGAGAAGTACCAGACTGACCACACCATTCACCGCAACGGTGCTTTCGTGAGAGAGATGAAGTTCTTACTCAAGGAGGTGATATGAAATTCAAAAAAGGTGATAAAGTAAAAGTAATAAAAAATTCCTACAGTGGGTATTCTAAAGGTACTATTTGTATCTTTAAAGAATACTTGAACAATAAAACTATTGTTATAGAAAAATACTATAACAGTATCTGTAGTAGCATGTTACATCATAAGAATGATGTAGTGTTAGCAATGCCGCAACTACCATTGTTCAGGGAGGAGTAATGAAAGCAACCTTTGAGAACCTAACCTTTGGTGCGAAAGTGTTAATAACAGAACAACCCTCAAACCACCACCTACTAAGAGGTACGCTGGCACGGGTGGATGCATGGAACAGAGGGTCAGTGAGAGTAATAACTAAATTCCCAAACGGGGAGCTGTGTGCCAAGTGGCAACCCTACTATACTCTGGAGCTACTGCCAGAAAGGAGCAAGCATGTTTAGTGTTGGTGATATACTACAGGTAAACAATGATTACAATGAGAAGGTGTGGGTGTTGTATAAGTCTCAGTCTGTAAAGAATAAATTCAGAGCACGTATTCTTGAGAGCGATAGGTCAGCAAGGGTGGGCAAGACCTTCTGGATATCTCCAGACGTTGCAATAACATCCACCTTTGTGGAGCACAAGGACTATGAACCAGACAATAACTACACATTAGGAGATAAAATAATACTTGTTGGCTCTTGCTGTGATACTGATGGAGAGAATGGGAATGAATGTACGTTTGAGAAGTACACACACCCTCACAAACATAATTATAGCCACAAAGTATGGGTACATTTAGCTGGGTGGGGACAGGTGGAGGTGTGTATCTACTGTATCAGACCAGCTAAGCCACAGCTTAGTTTACTATAAGTAGGTAATATGCTTAAAATAAAAAATGGTGATGCAGTAGTTATCCCGTATGATTTGTTTCAAAAAGCTATCGGGGACACAAACCCAGACCACTATAGTTTTTGGGGCAGACCAGCAGAACATAAGGAAGGTATGGTTGGTATAGTCAATCAAGAATCTAACTATGCCATTAAGCTAGAATGTGGTACAATAGTAAAGGAGAGAGTATTAAGGGTAAAGTGTAACAACAAACAGCACTGGTACAGAGAGCGTGTGTTTTGGAAACCTCAACTATCCCTACCATTTATGGAGGAACTATGAACAAATCAAATTGGAAACGTGTTGGAACAATTAATGTAGACAGTGGGCAGATGATGTTAGTAGACCCATGCTATGTAATGGGGGATAGTCGTTACCCTGAAGATAAGGGGGCAGACTACAGCGACCTGCTTGCCGCCTACGGTAACGACCACAATGTAAATACCATTGAGTTTAGTAATGGGATTGTATCCAGTACTGGCTATGGTGATGGTAGTTACGATGTTTTTATCAAGACCAGTGATGAGGGCGCATTTGGTAAGTGTGTAGCCGAATTGAAGATTGTGTTCATTGAAGATGAGGAGATAGGATGGTAATGAAATGTATCGCAACTGATTACGATATGGCACAACTAGGCAGTGCGTGTAATGATGGTGAATGTACGCACTGCGACTTCATGGTATGTCCTGAAGAAGAGGAGTACTATGAACTTGCTGATATTCTACACGACAGGGAGGTACTAGATGAATGAGACTTGGTACATCATAATGAAGCAACCTGTATGGGGGAAGGAGATAGTGGATGAAACCGAAGACTTCGAGGAAGCACTCTGCTACTCCTACGAGTACGAACTGGGAAGTGGTATACCCCATGAAGTACGCCGTGCCGATGAGACTGATGCATACCTAGTAGAAAGTTGGGAGGAGTAATGGCTAAAAATATATGTGGTAAAACCAGACCAGTATGGTTCTTGGGAATGGAGGGTACTAAAGAAGTATCAGAACCCAGAGAATGAAGCCAAGAACCCATATGCTAGATGGTTGTGTGCTGTTTCAAGCCTGATAACCTACGGTAACTATGATATGGGGGATACCTATGTCATGGATGTAAAAAAGTATGCTGTGTTAGTAGAAACAGATTATGATAAGGAGGATTAAATGTATAACTACTATATTGTAATCAGTGCAGGTTATTGGGGAGGAGGCAATGCTCCCTCTGATGCAGTAATTAACTGGACTAAGGCAGGAGGTACGGGGGATTACGACATGTATGAATTAACCGCTAACCTGCCGTTTACTCAACCTGAACGTGTTGCTAGTAAAGATGAAGCCACTGCATGGGTCAATAAGTATGGTACATTGGTAACAAAACAGTGTGCGTATAAAAAGATAGCAAAGCGTAGAAGCGGAATACTCTCAAGCATATGATAAAGGAGGATTGACAAATGAATGAACGTGTAGTACAATTAATACAGGAAGCAAACCGCCTGAACAATGAGCTTACGGCGGTACTAATTCAACTATCCCAGTACACCAAAGAGGTTGAATACTACAGTGAACCTATTTGTTTCAACTGTAAGCTGACGTATGATGAGTGTATGTGTACTGAAGCTGGCGAATAACTGTATGAGTAAGTGCCCTAACTCAGAGGAGTGATGCCTGTCAACAGTGGGGCATAGGGGGATACCACAGGAGTAGCACACCCAAACCTTCCCCTAGTATCCCAAAAAGGTGTCGCCGTCTGTGAAATACTTCACAAGCCCCGACTATTCCCAAGGAACTGGGGCGGCTTTCATCATCTAAACCTGCCTGCAAGCCACCCATAGGCTTCGCCGCATGTGAAAATATTCACAATCTATCTACCACATTCCCCCCTATTTGTCAAGCCTTGACAGTTATATGGGAGTGTGGTATATTTTTTTTTATTACGCTTGTGAAATTTTTCACAATCTTGACAGTTTCTCCACTGCTGTGCTATCATTCTTGTGCAAGGGGGTATCTCAGTCTGAGAGTGGGTGACTATCCCCCCTCTCCATTCAATCGTTCTATATAATCTAATCGAGGTGAGTTTATGAATTTTCGTATTGCGATTCCTACATCTATAATGTGTATAGCCCCTGCCTTCCTGTATATTCCTTATATGGGAGCATGGTATCCTATCTTTGTATCAATAGCTGGGGTATTAGCTGGTACTATCTGGGGTTATGTATTCCGCAAAGGGTGGAATGATGAGCCTTTGGGGTGATGTCCCCATATAACCCAGAGTAGGAGCAGTAAAATAGGGGGGGAATTTCTGAGTAGTAGGGTTGGTTTGTGTGGCTGGGGGGATGTTTTGACCCCCCACTTTCTACCACTTTCTACCACTGTGTTTCTTTCTTGCTTACTCTATGTCGTGGTAATAGCTGGACTTACCATCATCCTATATAATTCCCCCTACCTAAGAAATCAAGCTGATGCTTTTTATACACTTGACAAGCTGTTCCCCCTATGTTATAATAATAATACAGAGGCTATCAAGCCGATGGCTTTCTATACAGAGGAGAATATTATGGATACAATGACTACTGAATACCTGATAGATGTAATGGTAAAGACTAAGGCGTTGAATAATAAACACCTAGTTACCCGTACCTATCAATTTTCTTTTCCTTACTTCCCTACTGATACAGATATTGACTTCACGTATGATAGGGTAAAGGAATTATATGGGGCAGAAGTAATCACCCATATTGTAAGAAAGAAAACCACTGAATACTATGTAGTATAGGAGATAGATATGAAGCCATTTCACTTTATACATTGGCAGGATAACCGATACAGGATATATAGAAAACAAGAAGGCAGAGATACAGTTGCTATCTTTATTGCTGAGGTAGCAGGTCGAGAGAACGCAGAAAAAATTGTGAAGATGCTGAACGCATAGCATGATGTCGGATTCAACTAGACAATAGGAGATAACTAATGTATGTATATCGAGATACTTTTGAAATGCATCCCCATACTTTACTAGATACGTGGCAACACTATGTAATTGCTAGGCATGCTAACCACAGCATTAGCCCTGCTTTGTATACTACTGGCTACTATGATACAGTTG
>Ga0164311_10000868_pt1 | contig 14085 bp, 13 predicted proteins | sample GuaBasSedimGuay2_FD_121796 | JGI IMG/M metagenome (GOLD analysis project Ga0164311, IMG submission 121796) | Subseafloor sediment microbial communities from Guaymas Basin, Gulf of California, Mexico - Guay2, Core 4569-9, 9-12 cm | ecosystem: Environmental > Aquatic > Marine > Hydrothermal vents...
GACTTCTTTCATAGCCTCATCTATATACTCCTGCAGGGCCGCCCTTAAGTCGTATAGGTCTAGGGTTAGCTTAGCTAAACTCCTCATAGCTTGGAGGTCGAATTCTGTTATGCTAGCTCCCATGCTTGCTTTTGCCGCATTAACTAATTTTCTTAACACATCTTCCGGAAGGTCGTAATCCTTTAGCTTCTCCATAGTATAGTTTGATCTCTCGCCTATCTCGTATACCAGTTTAACGTAATCTTTGTGGTCTTTAACTATGTCATCCATTTCTGGGAAATGAAGCCCGTACCACTCTCTTATTCTAGACGCGAACAAGTTGATAGTTTTTGTAACTTCGTCCATCGCAGATATCGCTTGTGCTACGAAAAGATCTCTTTTCTCGGCTGCTTCACGTACCTTCATTTTGGTGAGCTCTAGTGCTATTTGATAAAATAGCTCTCTGTATTTTTCCTCGCTTACACCTATCTTTGATAAATAGCTGTTAAGCTTTTCTCGGAAAAGAGATGCCACGCTGTTTCCCGGTTTTACATGAATTTGGAGAGTTTTATCCCAAACAGCTAGGTTCCTCCCTAACTCCTCGTCTTCTACTATTATCTCGGTAAAACCCTTTTTCTTTAATTCGCTTATTAAGTCAGCTAATTCATCAACTATTTTCCCACGCTCGAGTTCCGCTAGTTTTTCCGTAATTTGAGAAATTTCTCCATCGAACCGCTTAACCGCTACAACTTCTCCCTGATCATTTAACGCTAATACTCCTACTACGTTTTCAACTATATACGCTTTCATCACGATTCTCCTCTTTTATTTTCAGCTAGATATATAGGTGGATACATGCTATTTTATATTTTGCCGGATTACGTTGGAGAACTATGAGGCGATAACCTAATATTTATGTTATTTAACAGAACTAAGGAGTTCAACTGGAAGGGATTAAACATGGGAGTATATCACGGAAACGATTTAAGAAAAATAACTGGTGGCAAGAAAAGGCCGCATAGAAAGGTGAAGCTGAAAGCCCATATGGGGAGATATCCAACAGAGACTACACTAGGGGAAAGCCCGCTTGTAAAGATAATTAGGACCAAAGGTGGAGGTATAAAAGTCAGATTAAAGAAAGCAACTACTGCTAACGTGGTTATACCCTCTCAGAAGATAACAAAGAAAGTTCCAATAATCAAAGTAGTGAACAATCCCGCCAGTAGAGATTACACGCGGAGAGGAATTATAACTAAGGGAGCTATTATAGAAACCGAGTTGGGCTTGGCAAAAGTAGTGTCTAGACCAGGTCAAGACGGAGTTGTCAACGCTGTACTGTTAGAGGAAGAGTAAAAATGAGAAAAACCGAGAAGAGATTTGTTGTATTATGGCCTATATACTTTGATAAAAATAAAAGTTGGAGCGAAGGAAGAAGAGTTGCCAAGAGTATTGCAGTAGAAAAACCACCTCTTAAGGACCTCGAGATAGCCGTTAAGAGCCTAAACTATGAATATGTCGTTGAGAAAGATAAAAAACATCCAGCTTCATGGTTTGAACATCAAGGTAGAATATTAGTCTATACGGATGAGAAGAAAAGCATAGTTATTAAGAAAGTGGCTGAAAAGCTGATTTCCCTAAGAAGATAACTTAGCTAGCTCAGCGCTAAGCTTCTCTCTCACAACTTCGTTGACCACTTTACCATCTATTTTACCTCTAACTATCCTCATAACGTCCCCCATTATAGCTCCGAATGCCCTTTCCCTCTTTTTGATCAATAATTCTCTATTCTTCCTTAAAACGTTCTCAACTATTTTCTCCAACTCGTTCATACTGATAGCTCTTAAACCGAGCTTATCAACTATCTTATCAAGATCCTCTTCAGGGTTTTCGGATAAGTACTGCAAAATCTCCGGTATTGCCTCCTTGGCGATTACTCCATTTTTCAATAGCTTAAATACTCCTATTAACTTCTCATCCGTGATATTTTCAACCGGAAAACCGTCCCGTCTTAAGCTTTTAAGAACTCCTTCTAGCGTATTCGCCACTATAGTCGCTGGTATACCCACCTTCTCAACTATATATTCGAAGAGGTCTAAATGGTAGGAATTGAGCATCCGCCTGGCTAACGCCTCGTTCAATCCATAAACCTTAACGAACTTACTTAATTTCTCTTCAGGCATCTCAGGCAAATTCTGTTCAATTTTCTTCAGAAGACCTAGTGAAACTCTTATAGGCCTTATATCCGTTTCAGGATACATTCTCGCTTTTCCCGGCATCGGCCTCGAATACCTAGTAGTACCATCCGGATTAGCCGCTCTAGTTTCGTTTGGAACTCCCATTAAGGCTTGACGAGCTCTCTCTACCACTGCTTTTAATGCTGCTATGCACTTATCTTCTCTATCTGCCACTAAGACAAAAGCATCTAACTCTCCACAGTTAAGAATTCCTTTAATTGCTCTTATCTCGCGATCTCCAATTCCGTATTTCGGAAGTTCATCGCTGTGAATAATCCCTCCAACTCCACCCCAGAATTGGGCATATTCGGAAAACTCGGTGCCGAGCCTCCTGCCTGGCTGTATCTCCATACCTACAAGTCCTTTAAACTTGGGGAGTTTTACAGCATAAACTTTACCGCCTTTACTTAACGTTCTTTCAATAATTTTAGAGTCGGAATTCTTTAGTATATCAGTAACATCTACGAAATCCTCTCTGATATCTTCGCTCCTCAAACCTCTCCGTTTAAGCTCGTTTCTTATTTTAAGCAAGCTGGTTTGCCGTAATACTTCATTCTCGATAACCTTTTTTATAAGCTCAATTTTCTGAATTCCTTTAATCTCTACTCTCGCTCCTCCCTCGATTGAGATATTCAAATCCTGTCTTATGGTTCCTAAGCCGCGTTTTACCCGCCCTGTTATACGCAACAATTGTCCTATTTTCAAAGCGACCTTCTCGGCTTCCTCCGGCGAAGTTATTTCAGGCGCCGTCGCTATCTCAATCAAGGGTATCCCGAGTCTATCCAACCTATAGACCACTTCCTTGGCTTTACGATTTTCTCTTATTTTACGCGCTGCATCCTCTTCTAAACAAATAGTTTGTATAGAGATCTTCTTACCGTCTACATTTACATAACCTCCCAAGGCTATTAATGCCGTCCTTTGGAATCCCGTGGTGTTAGAGCCGTCTATGACTATTTTGCGCATAACGAATATTTCATCTACTGGTTTAGAGTTCAGCATGAGAGCTATCGTCAACGCTATTTCTAGAGCTTCCGGATTAAGGTCGTGGGGCGGCTCTTCATCCATTTCCACTAGACAAGTCGTATCGCTGTACGCCTCATAAACATACGTTAATCCCTTTTTAAACTCGAAAAGCGCCGCCGGGTCTACCTCTCCTAACTCGCTTCTAGTAGGCCTTAATCTCCGTTTAAATATTACATCTGGCTCATCCTTACGCAGAACCGTGGGACAATTACAGAATAATTTGCTTTTAGTATCTAGCATTTGATGAAATTCAATCCCACACTTCATCTTTACGTCGTTAATAGAATTCATAGCGGAACACCTCCGGATAGTAGTTCGCACTAGAATGAGGATTTATCTCCCCCGCGATATTGGTTAACATTATCCGCCTAATTTCCTCCATATCTTCAGTTTTTGCAAGAGCCCAGCTTAATTTAACAAACGCAGTTTCAGGAAGCATGTCCTCTCCGGGAATAACTCCCGCTTTTAATAGCTCTACACCGGTACTGTAAACGTTCATATTTACTCTACCCCAGATACATTGAGAAGTCATGACAAACACTACTCCATCCTTTATCGCTCTAGAAATAACCGGTATCAACTCGTTTCTCACATGACCTAGACCCGTCCCCTCTAAAACAACCCCCCTATATCCCGCGTCGACAATGACCTCTATAATATCTTTAGCCATTCCAGGGTAGAACTTCAGTAAGACAACTTTATCAGAGAACTTGTTATCCAGCACGGGTTCACGCTCTCGGTCCCTTGGAGTATACGATTTGGTCAACATTCTTATTTCCGTTCGACGTATAAGCGCCAAAGGAGTATCGTTAATAGACCTAAATGCATCTCTACGACTGGTATGGCATTTCCTCACTTTTGTGCCGCGATGAGCTAGACAGTAATCATCGCTCGTACTTCCATGCATAACCACCACCACTTCTGCGAATGGGGCATAAGCCGCGGCAGATACTGCGGCTATAACGTTTTCTATCGTATCGGTTGACGGTCTATCAGATGAACGTTGAGCTCCAACCAGTATAACAGGTCCTGGGATATTTCTAACGGCAAAACTCAGCGCGGCGGCCGTATAGCCCATAGTATCCGTTCCGTGAGCTATAACTATGCCCGAGTATTCGCCGTTCTTAAAACCCCGGTATACATGTTCAGCTATAGTAGACCAGCGTGCAGGCGTCATATCTTCACTAAATATAGTGAATATCGTCTTGGCATCCACAAAGGCTATCTCAGTTAACTCTGATATCATTGAATATATTTCCTCGGCTGTAAAGAAGGAGTAAACTGCCCCCGTCCTGTAGTCTATTCTAGAAGCTATGGTGCCCCCCGTGCCCAGCATTAAAACCTTAGGTAATTCCTCTGAAATATAAGGCTTGACTACCTCTGCTAGCTTGGGCTCGGGAAGTTTCTTCAAAAGTTCTATAGTTGTTTTCTCGTCGACTTTTATGCCTATATTGTAGCCGTTATCAAGTTTTAAGATTATTGAATCTGGATCCCCGTATCCAGGCCTCGGTAGTATAATGCCAGTATAAGTTCTCCCATCGCTCAGCGTTACTCGTACGTAGTCAAAAACCTCTATCCCGTTTTCTTTCATTAAGTGGAGAACTTTGCTAGAATATCCGTGTTGCTCTCCCATTTTAGATCGGGAGATATTATACACAAAGTGTAATTAAAACATAGTGTAGAATCCGATGAAGTTGGTAATGAATACTCTTACCTAAACCTTGTAGTTGTAGCTGCGTATAGTATGCGTCTCTTATAGTTCCTTCTATTTCTACGTCTAGGAGGTAGGTTCTTTTTCGGCTGCTTGGGGATTTTAGGCGTTGCAGCTCTTACTTTCCCAGCTTTTGTTAGTGAACCGTGAGATGGCATATTATCACCACCTTAAATTAACCAGTAAATAGACTACTATATTAAGTTTCTCATCTTGAAAATCAAAATCCATATTGAGTCAGCTTCAAATAGTTCTGAGCTATATCCTTATTTTCATCAAAAGAATAATATTATTGCCCAAAACTATAATAATTTGAAAAAAGTACCATTTAAGATTCCTTTTATTGAATTTGTGTTTTAGAAAAGTACTTTAACCACGAGTACGTATTGATAGACGCTTCGTCTTAATAGGGGATTTAATTTGAAGCCTTTAGGCAAAGTATTGCATGTTTCAAAAAGCAAAAAACTCATATTAAAAACATCGAGTCCTCCCCCACCTGTAAATACTGAAGTATACGACGAAAAGCTCAACGTAGTGGGAATAGTCTACGATATTATGGGTCCCGTATCCTCGCCCTATATATCCGTCCTAGTCGATAAAGCTGGCATAAACCCAAAAACTCTCGTAGGTAGGATTCTCTATATAAAGGAGAGGAGGCTTAGAAAACGTGGAAAGCGGAGACGAGTTTAAATGTCCAATCTGTGGAAATAGTAGAATAGTATATGATCAGGTGAACAGAGAGTATGTGTGTTCAGAATGTGGTTATGTGGTCGAGGATAGGGAGATAGATTATCGATATGAAAGGCGTATACATTCTCCAGAGGATTGGATGAAATCAAGAATAGGGCCTAAGCAGGCCATATATGAGAAACTCGCACCGACGGATATCGGCTTTTCTTCTAAAGGAAAAAAGGGGAGGAACAAGAGGATTAGAAGTGCACATAAGAGAGTTGTAGAGAGCAGTGAAAGGAATTTTAAGAAAGCTAAGAGGGAGATCATAAGGCTGTGTAACATTCTCGGAGTTAACTCTGTAAGCGCCGACGCTATACTATACTACAAAAAAGCTTCTTCTAAGAAACTAGTACGAGGTAGATCAATCGAAGGAATGGCTACAGCTTGTGTCTATGCCGCATGTAAAGCTAGAAAGATAGGTATATCACTTAACATCCTAGAGAAGGTATCGAAAGTTAATAGACGTTTAATAGCTAGGAATTATAGACTACTAATAGAACACGGTATTGTACACCAAAGTGGAGTAGATGTATTTAATTTCGTCACAAGAATAGCTGCAAATTTAAAATTATCGACTGATACTATTAGGCTTGTAGGTAGAATTCTCGAAAAATCCCGAGAAAAACGAATAGGAATTGGAGCACGCCCAGAGGGGCTTGTAGCAGCCTCCATATATATTTCCTCGATTGTAATGAACTCGCCCCGTACTCAACGCGAGATAGCTAGAGCTGCCAATATAACAGAAGTTACACTACGTAATCGTTACAAGGAAATTATGGAAAAAACAAATATCACTATCTATATATAACTCATTAAAAATTGGAGATTCCTGCATCGTTAATAGAGGCTTTTATATTCCAGCTTATCACATAATAATACATAGTGCAAGAACGCGCGAGCGCCGAAGGTGGTAATTATTTGAGTAGCGTACCGGAGATACTGGAAAGGCGCCTACTAAAGCTATTAAGCGAGATAGGTGATGAAGGCATCTTGCAGAAAGAATTATGGAAAAAATTAAATATCGATAGCCGAAAGGGAATTAAAATTGTCAGAAGACTTGAGAAGCAAGGGTTACTTGTAAGACAAAGCGTTATACATAGAGGTCGTAAGACGTACATAGTTAAGCTAGGCCCTAAGTATTATGTAAAGAAGACCATTCCTAGCGATGTAGTTGGAATTCCTTGTTTTTTCTGTAATCTGTTGGAAGATTGTGGAGAAAAAATAAGCATTAACCCGGTCAACTGCCCAAAGCTTAATTCATGGTTAGCCGGTGATCCTTGATGGAGCGCGTGAGATGTTTTATAGCTATAGATATTGAAGATCCTGGCGTGATTCAAAATATTCTTAGAGTTCAGCAAGCTTTATCAACGTTGGGACCACAGCTAAAACTTGTTGAAAAGGAAAATATTCATTTAACTTTACGATTTCTGGGAGAGATTCCAAGCACATTAGTAGAAGATGTAATAGGTGCGCTAAGAACAATTGAATTCTCGCCATTCAAGATTACCCTATATGGCATAGGTGCTTTTCCTAGGCTCTCAAGGCCTAACGTCATATGGATAGGTATCGAAGAAGGAGTTGAAGAGTTAAAAGAACTTGTTTATAAGGTGAACACAGTATTGAGAAAACTGGGATTTCCGCCTCCGGATAAGCCTTTTTCCCCCCACATAACTATAGCTAGAGTAAAACGGCGCCCTGACATCAGCACTCTCATGAGCATAGCAAATACCTATATAAATAGCATTTATGGATCTATTCTGGTAGATAATTTCCGGCTTAAGAAAAGCACACTAACACCTAGAGGTCCTATTTATACCACGCTTTATGAGAAAAAAGCTAGTGTCTAGCAAAATGTCTGAAGAACGGATTTTCGAGATAGTAAGACAGGTTTTAGCTAGAATCACTCCTACTAGTTCTGAAAGAGAGAGAATATCGTTAATAGTTAAAAAAGTAGTAGATTCGCTCCGTGAGGTAAAGAAAAATTACGATATAGATTATAGCATAGAAGTTGTGGGATCCTACGCGAAAGACACCTGGTTATCCGGAGAAGCTGATGTTGATATTTTCATTCTATTTCCACCTGATATACCTGAGGATAGCTTAGGATATTATGGATTAACGATAGCTAGGCAAGCGGTAGAGAAAATCGGAGGAAAGTGTTTTGAGAGATACGCTACTCATCCATATATAGAGGCTGAGGTAAGCGGGCTTATAGTTGATATAGTTCCGGCATTTAAAGTATCTTCTCCGGACAAAATCATATCTCCTGTTGACAGAACTCCATTTCATACACGATATGTGATCTCTCGCGTAGATGAAAGACTCAAATCCGAGATCAGAGTTCTAAAAAGATTTATGAAGGGCATAGGAGTTTATGGGGCTGAAATTAAAGTACAGGGATTTTCCGGATATCTGGCCGAGTTACTGGTAATATATTACGGCTCTTTCTATGAGGTTTTAAAGAACGCCTCTAAATGGAAGCCTAAACGAGTGTTTATAGATATAGAACGCTTTTACGAGGAAAAAGAGAAGAAAAAACTTTTGAGAATAATGCCGGGAGCTATGGTAGTTATAGATCCCATAGACAAAAATCGAAATGTTGCCTCGGCTCTCTCCATACAGAAGATGTGCGAATTCATAGCCGCTTCTAGAGAGTTCCTTAAGACCCCTAGCTTAGATTTCTTCTTCCCACCTAGACAATTTATAACTAAAAAGGATGTATCATCGCTTCTCGAAAAACGAGGAACAGATATAATTGTAGTGTCGACTAAGGTTCCAAAACTGGCAGAAGACGTAATATGGGGTCAGATTTATAAAAGCCTGGACGGATTAGAGCGCTTAATTAAACGATTTGATTTCAAAGTACTTTCGAAAGGCGCGTGGTTGTCGGAAGAGAACGACCTTTTTTTCCTATTCGAGTTAGAGAACGCCGAACTTCCTCTTATAGAGAAACATTATGGTCCTCCAGTTACGTCGAAAAATGTTGATTCTTTTCTAGAAAAGTATTTAGGGTCCCCGGATGCAATATCTGGACCATATATTGAGAACGATAGGTGGATTGTTTTTAGAAAGAGAAAATATTCGACTGTCTCAGATCTTTTAAAGGACCGCTTTCACGAAGCAAGACTTGGAAAACACGTATTGGAGAGTTTATCAAAGAAGATGGAAATACTTCAAGGAGCCGAAATTTTGAAATATTTAGATAAGGAGGGATTTAAAGAATCCCTCTACAATTGGTTAATTAAAAAACCTCATTGGTTAAGACATGAAAAAGCCAAATTTGAATGAAGACTTTCCCGAAATCGTAATATGCTATCCCAACCCGGAGAGGAATACTTGTAAAGAGCGCTTAAAACAGCTGGAAAAACTCGGTGTAGAGCGTATACTTTCTGAAGGTAGGGTTCAATTAGGAAAATTTAAGGTGCTTGGTAAAGGCTGCACAAGTGTAGTTGTTAAAGCTCTATACCGAGGGAGGAAAGTAGTATTAAAAATTAGAAGAACAGATTCCGATAGGAAAGATCTGCTAAGAGAAGCAATGATTCTTAAAGAAGTTAATAAGTACGGTATTGGCCCCAAACTGCTAGATTATACGAAAGATATTCTTGTAATGGAGCATATAGATGGAATCAGCATAGGAGAGTGGATAATGCAAGTGGAGGACCAACATTTCTTTAAAGAAGTTTTAAAGAAACTGTTGGATATGCTGTTCTTAATGGATACACTTGGCATATGCCACTTGGAGCTGGCTAGGCCGAAAAATCACATAATAGTATCCGGCAATAGACCCGTCATTCTAGATTTTGAAACCATAAGCACTAAAACTAAGAAGAGTAACTTAACACAGGTATTGGCTTTTCTCTTATATAGAGATAGCGCTATAACAGGAAAAGTATTGAAACTTTTAAAGATCAAGGATTTGGAAAGGTTAAAAATGCTATTGAGAAAGTATAAGAAAAATCGATGCAAAAACACATACTTAGATATACTTAAAGCGATGAATCTCGCTTGAACAAATTATAAATCCAACCATTCACATATATGATGGGGGCCGTCGTCTAGCTTGGAAAGGATGCCAGCCTGGGGCGCTGGTGAACGTGAAGCAGTGCTTCGCGGCCGAATCCCGGGTTCAAATCCCGGCGGCCCCATACCTCCATATTCATTCTCTCAACAGCTACCTTTAAGTTTGCGTAACATACTCTATGGTTAGTAATAACCATGTATGTAGAAGAACTGGACCTGCCTGAGAACGCTATAAAGGCCCTATTGGCTAGGGGAATTAAAAAATTATTTCCTCCACAGGAGTTAGCCATCAAAAGGGGATTGTTGAGATATAAGAATTTAGTTGTATGTTCCCCTACAGCCTCCGGAAAAACCCTGATAGCTGAAATAGGAGCTTTAAAACATATACTAGACCTTGGAGGAAAAGTTCTATACTTAACTCCTTTAAGAGCATTAGCGAACGAGAAATACTATGCTTTTACTCAATACGAAAAACTCGGCATAAAAACCGCGTTAAGTACTGGAGACTATGATAGCGACGATCCATGGCTCGGTGATTACGACTGGATAATTACTACTAACGAAAAAGCTGACAGTTTGTTAAGGCATAGAGCGAAATGGCTGCGATACGTGACTTTGATAATCGCGGATGAAATCCATCTAATTCGAGATCCCAAAAGAGGCCCTACGCTTGAAATGGTATTAGCAAAACTGAGAAAAGTTAATTCTAGTCTTCAAATTCTGGCTCTCAGTGCTACAATAAGAAATGCAAAGGAAGTGGCTGAATGGCTTAAAGCTGAGCTTGTAAAAACGGATTGGCGCCCTGTGGTTCTTAAAGAAGGGGTTTATTTTTCTGGAGAAATACTATTCAACGATAACTCTAGAATTGTTATATCTGAGCCCTATTCTAATCCGTTGGATAATCTAGTTGTTGACTGCCTAAGTAATAAAGGACAAGTTTTAGTCTTCGCTAGCACGAGAGGCAATACGGTAAGCTATGCGAGAAGACTCGCAGATAAAGTTAGGAGATTTCTAACACGTGAGGATAGCCGCTATTTGGTCGAGAAAGCGAGAGAAATTCTGTCTCTGGAGAAAAACAGGATTACCGAAAACTTAGCTGAGTATATGCAGAAAGGAGTCGCATTCCATCACGCGGGACTCTCGCACAGAACTCGGAAGATAATAGAGGATGCTTTTAGAGAAGCTAAGCTAAAAGTCGTATGTGCAACTCCAACTCTAGCAGCGGGAGTAAACCTGCCTGCTAGACGTGTAATTATAGCAAGTTACCGGCGGTATAACCCAGAACTCGGATACTTTGAACCCATACCCGTTCTAGAGTATAAACAGATGGCGGGTAGAGCTGGAAGACCCCAATACGACAAATATGGTGAGGCAGTACTCATAGCCAGAACTGCCGACGAAATGGATTACCTTCTGGAAAACTACATTCACGCTAAACCCGAGAGAATATCTTCTCAAATGGCTTCTGAGCGAATACTTAGAACTCATATTTTAGCTAGTATAGCCTCCGATTTTGCCAGTAATAAGCATGAATTACAGCAAATCCTTAGATTTACCTTCTACGCACACCAATTTGCAGTAGAAGACCTAGTAGAGATAGTAGATGACAGTATCAGATACCTTCATAGAGACAACCTAGTATTTATAAGAAATGGAGAAATAAAAGCCACACCTCTGGGAAGGCGAATATCCCAGCTCTATATAGACATAGAGACTGCGACTACGATCATTAAAGGATTGAAAAGAAGGGAAAAAGCTACCCCCTTCGCCTACCTACATCTTATAGCTTTAACCCCTGATATTCCTAAACTTCATATACGGAGACGGGAACTCGAGAAATACGAGAAGATCTTAGACCTTCGAGCAGGCGAGTTATTCGTGGAAGAGCCTATGGGTGAGGAAGAGTATCGGGTGTTCCTTTCAAGTATTAAGACTGCTAAGTTGCTTGAAGATTGGATAAATGAGGTTAGCGATGATCAAATAATTATAAGTTACGATGTAGGACCAGGAGATATATACGCTATTACGCAAACTGCCGAGTGGTTGGTGTATTCAGCATCTGAATTGGCGAAAGAATTAGGGTTATACTCTCATGTCGCTAATTTATTAGAGCTTAGACAAAGAGTAAAATACGGCGTGAAAAGCGAGCTTCTAGAAATAATAAAGATTAAAGGCATAGGGAGAGTTAGGGCTAGAATATTGTATGAAAATGGGTATAGAAGCTTAGAAGATTTAAGCAGAGCTAGTGTTAGCGATTTAAGTAGATTACCTCTGATAGGGCCGAGATTGGCTAAGAGTATTAAAGAGTTTCTGGAGGGATTGAGAGAAGAAGTCTCCATTGTAATTGAGCGAGAAATAAGGATTGAAGATTATTTCTGATGGTTTGTCTAGAGAATTGTTTTAAGAATATAGCCTGGCTTAGGCTCTAGTAATTCTCCGCTATCTTGCAATTTCTCGATAACTTTTTCTACGAAATGTCGCTCAAAACCGAGAGCAATAGCTCGCTGGATTACATCCTCCTTCTTCACCGGTTCGTTATTATTCTCTTTTATCATATCGGTTATAATATCTATTATCTTCAGTATTTTATCCCTCTTAGATTTAGGCTGTCCCGTCATTATGATATCTATATCGATAGCTTTAGTTTTAACATCCATCCCTACTTTCCTCAACATATAAAGCATGAGCTCAATAGCTGCCTCAGCGTCCTCAACCGTAACAACGTTGCTCAACGCCATTTTAGCATGAGCTTCAGCCAATCTTACTAAAGCCTCCAATTGTCTCGGAGTAATAGTTATTGGATTGCTAGGGTCTTCGCTCCTGGAACGCATATCTACGTAGAATTCTACCAGTTTTTTCTTAGCCTCCTCAGAGAGCCTGGGTTTAACATGTTGACGTGCATAAGCTATATACTTCTTTAAGACCTCTGGAGGAATAGTGTTTTCAAATGCATCTACATATTTATACCTGTGGAAATCAAGTACGTATTCAGCTAGTTTGCGATCTTCTTCTTTATCCGGCCTATCAGTGATAACAAATATTAGGTCAAATCTAGACAAGATCGTGACGGGCAGGTCTATATTTTCCACAACTGACCTTTCAAGTATGTACCTACCAAACGCGGGGTTTGCTGCCGCTAGTATGGATGCACGCGCATTTAGCGTAGCCACTATTCCCGCTTTTGCAATACTTATAGTTTGTTGTTCCATTGCTTCGTGAATACTTACCCTATCTCGAGGATCCATTTTATCAAATTCATCTATACAGGCTACTCCTCCATCTGCCAATACAAGGGCGCCAGCTTCCAGATAGAAATCGCCCGTCCTCTTTTCCCTTATAACCGCCGCTGTTAAGCCCGCGGCCGTCGACCCTTTGCCAGTAGTGTAGATTCCCCGGGGAGCTATCGAAGAAGCATATCTTAGAATTTGAGATTTTGCAGTACCGGGATCCCCTACTAGTAGGACGTGTATATCTCCTCTCACTCTGACGCCGTCAGGGTATATTTTGGGAACTCCTCCAAAAAGCAAAAGCGCTACTGCTTTCTTTATCTCTTTATAGCCATATATGGATGGAGCTATCGAATTGACAATCAGCTCTCTTATGTCCTTCCTCTTCGCCAACTCAAGGATTTTTAACTCATCTTCAGGAGTTATTTCAACATCGATATTTTCTTTAGAAGCCACTTCTACGTAATTTGCGTTCATGTACGTGTAAAATATTGGCGGTTGGTCCTTGCGTATCGCTTTATCCTCTGCAATGGCGAGTACTCCTGTCACAGTTACTCTATCGCCGGGTCTAACTATATCGACTAAATCTTCTTTTAAGATAACCTCTAACGACCGAGGCAGTTGACCTGGAGGCAGTTCTTCGGGTTTTTCCTGAAGAACGAATTTCTGCCAATCTATATACTTAGAACGCTCTAGCACTAAATCGAAAGAACTTCTTTTTTTCCCCTGCGCTTGGCATACAGGACAGACTATAGGGACTTTTAACCCTCTCCCAGTCTGCGGTTCTTCGATCTCTTCACCACATTCTCTACATTTAAAACGTGCTACCACTAGTTGCTGTTTTACAGGGGTCATTCTAGTGACTATTCCCTCAACTGAGATCAGTTTGTTTATGTGTACGGCTCGCAGCCTTCTCAGCGGTACTCGCAGATTTTCGGGTAATCCTCTAATTCTGGCTACAAATTTTTCGACAGAATTGGCGTATTCAGCGTTTTCAACCACCATTACATCCTTTATGGCTTTTCCGGCTTCTTCAAGAAAAACCTGAAGAACTGCCCCCGGGTCAACTGCCTCGGTCGTTAGAGGTTATCTTAAAAGAAGATTTAGTCGATATAGTTAGACCCGGCGATAGAGTAACTGTGACAGGAGTACTCGC
>Ga0164311_10000869_pt1 | contig 14080 bp, 18 predicted proteins | sample GuaBasSedimGuay2_FD_121796 | JGI IMG/M metagenome (GOLD analysis project Ga0164311, IMG submission 121796) | Subseafloor sediment microbial communities from Guaymas Basin, Gulf of California, Mexico - Guay2, Core 4569-9, 9-12 cm | ecosystem: Environmental > Aquatic > Marine > Hydrothermal vents...
CATAATGGAAGAAGTGATTTAAATGTGGGAGTGAAGGATGTTGTGAAAGCAGTGAAAATAATAAATGAGTGGATAGAGGCATCCGTTATAATAGATGATGTGATAGCATCATTGAGCAGTGGAGATGGGATGAACAGTTGGAGGATGAGTCCCTCTGATATAATGAGGAGGTTAATAGAAGTAAGGAAGACTGAAAATGTGGAAGTGGATGTGGATGCTCTTGATAATGTGAATACAGATATAGAGTTGAATGATGTGATATGGGCAATAAATGTTGTGAAAAGATACATATCAGTTAAAAGAGCGTGTATGGGAGTTGTGAGAAGAGTGAAGAAGTCATCACATGGTGAGAGTATGAATTTCTTGGTTGAGAGTGTGGCATCTATGATAAGGGAGAAGGAGGAGAGGAAGAGGAGGAGGATTGAGGAATTGTATGCGAGGGAGGAGGAAGCGATAACATCTGAGGATTATGTGGATGAGGATAGAGATAAGGTAAGGGATGAGATAAGGGAGATAATAGAGAAGAGGGATAAGAGGATATGAGAATATGATTATGAGAGATTATGAGAAGATAAGGTATTTATATAAGGTGAATGATAGGATGAGATAGGAGGTGGTGTTATGGCGGGATATGAGCTCGTTGATGTGCTGAATAGGGTTCTTCAAGGATTGCAGGATGTCCTATACTATATAGCAGATGCGATAGCAGATAACGCATCAATCATCGCAACAGTCGTCGTCCTGGGAGGTCTTACTCTGCTGGTCTGGAGATATGGTTCAAGGATGTTCAGAGGTATGACAGCATGGTTCAGAGGTATATTCTGAGGGTGAGGGATAAGTGGTCTCAGTATTGAGAGTGGGTGAATGAGAGGTGCGCTATAATAGCGCACCTTCTCATTTATTATAAGAAGAGTGAAGGAGGTGATTGAGAAGGAGAAATGATGAAGATAAGAGGATTCGGAGTGGCATCTCTGGATGTGTGGCTGAGGATGAGAGTGCTGGGAGAAGATGGAAAGATTGAGGAGCGATGGCATAAGTGTCATTCATTCGTGAAGAATGGATATTCATTGCTCAACACAGCTCTTGCAAATGACATAGCAGGAAAACCACAGTTTGATGTAGTGGATGTGGATGGAACATCAAGAACAGTGTCATGGGATGAGCAGAATGATGCCAATAAGTATGGAGCGAATGCTCCTGCAAACAATGATGACTATGGTCTTATAGTTGGCACTAATGGGACTGGAACATCATGGAGTGACTATAATCTCAGAGCGAAGATTAATCATGGAACAGGAAGTGGTGAACTCGTATATCATGAAACAGAGATTAAATCGTCAGAGGATTCTGGAGCACCAGCAAAGATAACGCTTGAGAGGAAGTTTGACAATGACAGTGGAGGTTCAATAACAGTCAGAGAAGTGGGATGGTTTATAATGGTGACTGTTGGTGGTTCACAGTATTATGTGATGATGTTACGAGACACTCCAGCAGCCACAACAGTAGGAGATGGAGCAAGACTCATATCAACATACTATGTGTATGTGAATCCACCGTAGTCTGAGGAGAAATGTTCTCAATGGACTTGGAGGATGTAACAGGAATTGCGCAGTCAATAGGAGTGGCTGTTGAGACATTTAAGACAGAGATATATTCAGTGATAGCATCAGTCTTATCACATCTGAAGGTGGCGTTTTCGTATGTTCAATCGTTCTTGCAGAGACTATGGGTAATGTGGTATGACGATCCAGTGAAAATGCTCACATTTTCAGCGATGATATGGTGTATGCTCTCGTGAAAAAGTGATGGAAGGATGATGGAAGGAGGAGGAGGGATGGGCGGGTTATCGTTTTCATTTGGAGGAAAAGAGGATAAAAGGAGGTGATAGAAAAGGAAATGCCTTTGCTTTCATCAATAAAAGGACTGACGCAGAATGCAAGAGTCAATGTAAGTGGTAATACGCTTGAGATATTTATTCCTGAGGATGATTTGAGGGATATACTCGTCAAGAATTCGCCAGATGAGATTAAGAATGCGACAACAGTAAGATGTGAGAATGGAGGAGTTAAAATACTCATACAGATAGTGTGATGATAATATAAGAGAAGGGAGAAATGTTTGAGGACATATTTGAAGCGATATTTGAAGCATTACAAGGAGCATTTGACACATTGGGTTCGTGGATAGATGAAGCGTTTTCAGCGATATTAGACGGTCTCACTGCTCTCGGAGATTTCTTGGTCAGTGCATTTGAGTGGGTATATAAGGGATTATCCGCTCTTGGTGAGTTCATAGGAAATGCATTATCAGCAATCGCTTCAGCATTAGAAACATTTGGAGGATGGGTTTATTCAGCATTTGAGTGGATGTATAAAGGATTATCTGCTGCAGGTGAGTGGTTGTGGAATGGACTGTGTGAAATTGGGAAAGCGATTGCAGGATTCGGTGAGTGGTTGTGGAATGCATTTCTCGGATTCGGTGAGTGGTTATGGGGAGGATTACAGTGGATAGGTTCTGCGTTATCTGTTATAGGAGAAGCCATATATTCATTTGGGGAGTGGATATATACATCCATCGTCAATGGACTAAATTGGTTAATAGGAGCTCTGTCATCAATATTCACATGGCTCGCTTCAGTATTTGAAGGAATGTGGAATGCATTATGTGGTATAGCTGAGGACTTCATATCTCAGTTTAATGTGCAAATAACTCAGCTCTTTGAGGATTTGAGACATAAGTTTAAAAATATGTTCATAGCAGCAGTAACTATACCTGCAACTGCTTCTCTGTTGAAGAAACTGCCTGATGTTATGGCAGATGGATTTGACATCGGTAAATTATTGGGGATAGTGGGAGGATGTATTGCCTTACCAATAGCGAGTTATGCTGTTGCTGAGATAATTGACAGAATAATTGAAACTCCTAAGACGACGGCATTATCATTCTTAATGCCCTTAGGATTACCTCAGATGAGTGTTGGAGAAGCACCTTCATTCACACAGATAAGGAATATTCCAAGAAGGTTGGAGTCATTCCCAGCAACCACTTCAGAATTTAGACTGTTTAAACCTAAGCAGGACATTGTAACAGGAGTAAAGGATGAAGGATTACTAAAAATTGAAAGTGCAATGAGAGTGTTAATCTTAAATGAGCTCACAGATAATTCTATGTTATCAGTTACGCCACCAGCAAGGATGGAAGGAGAAAGTGATATAAGAGGACTGAGTGTCATCCATTCAATAACATCTCCTCAGTATGGAAGTGAACAGAACATCGGAGATAGTGTTGAACTGGAGACTGTGGATAATGCATACATACATGATGAGGAGTCATTGAATGATGAAGCAATTTTTGAGATAGCGTGAAGAGGTGATATATAATGAGTAATGGAGATGAGGAGGAGGAGGAAATAGTATATGTGAGCAGGATGATATTACCGACAATTGAAATACCTTTACTGACGATGCCTGTAATAGAAGCAAGACCAGAGCCACCTCCTGTTGGTATGACTGTTGGATTTAAGGGTTCATCATTAAGAGGTGCTCCTCCCATCAGAATAATAGAGACGACAAGAGGTTCAACAATATGGTATAGAGTGAAGAGATGGACAAGACTTTATGATAAGAGTTATAATATCGTGAAGAGAAATATGTCAGTATCATCACTTAATCTGATGAGAGATGTGGTGGCAATTGAAAGTGTGAGAAACGAAAAAATTATATATGGAGATGGCGTGAAGGATGAAGTGGAAATAAGAGTGGAATAAGAACAAAAGGGAGGTGATTAACTGAGTGATATTTGACGAGCCTGCCACAATAGAGTTTCTGGAAGGATACTCATCAATATATGGACTGATGAATGAGATAGCTTCATTTTATGGAGGATTTGCATTTATATTGGCTCATGCAGCAAGAGCAATTGACAGATCAATTGTTATATCAGAATCATTGAAGGAAAGTGTTAAGTTAATCGCATGGGGAAGTGTTAAGAGTGAAGAAGAGATTGATGAAGACATCGCAATGAGGACTGTTGAATCTAAATCCTTTGAGAGCACTGACAGAGTGAAACCTGACTTAGTTATGCAGTATATATCAGCACAACATATGAGTATAATAGATAAGATTAAGGATTCAATATCCTATGAGTATGTTGCTCCTCAGTCAATCAGTATAATAGATAAGATTAAGGATACCACAACATCAAATGTTGAAATATTGATAAAAATGAGAGGAACATCATACCTTGATGATGAATACTCATATAAATATATTGTTCATGGTCATGTATATCTGGAGGAGTATTTGAGAGATGGCGCAAGTCTATCAGGAATTAAGGACATACATCAGATATTGGATGAGATAAGGGTTAAGACAGTGCATGAATATGAGAAGGAGCTTGAATTACCATATATGAGTTTGAGTATGTTTGAAACTCTTTTGCTGGAGGAGGAGTTACCATTAAGTAAGATAGGATTCCACATATATGGTGAAGGTCATATATCGGACTGGTGCAGGTTCTCATATACTCATCCTGTTTACGATGAAGTTATGTCTGGAATTGAAATGCAATTGCTCACAGAATATTCAGAATGTGTTGACAATATAGCAGATGAGAGCACAAATATTGAGATAGTTCATGGTCATGTGGATATGAAGGTTGAATTAAAAGATGGCGCAAGTCTATCAGGAATTAAGGACATACATCAGATATTGGATGAGATAAAGGTAAAAACGGAAGCTGATATAAAGAGAGAGGTGGAATTACCATATATGAGTTTGAGTATGTCTGAAACTCTATTGATGGAGGAGGAACTGCCATCATATAAGGTGGGATTCCACATATATAATGAAGAATATATAAGAGATGAATCATCAATGGAAATAGGAGGTGAGTGATGTGAAGGGGAGATTACGGATATATGAGAGAGGACAATGTATAAGAGATGAACCATTGAACTCCTTAGTGGAGAACTTTCTGAGGATGATGAGAGCATCATTACTATCACAGAATAACCTGGAGACAGGACACGATACGCTGAAGACAATAGATGGGGCAGATATAGATGCTCCAGATACTCATACTGACCATCCATATTTTGAATGGTGGTGGGATGGAGCAGAGGAGTTAAGAGGTATCGTTCTGGGGACAGGAACGACTCCTGTTTCAATCAGTGATTTTAAGCTTGAGTCAATAATAGAACATGGAGATACTCCTGGCAAACTGTGGTATGGTCATCATATTGTAGGAGAAAAGAATAGATTTGATGACTTCATAGTATCTCCAATGAAAGTTGAGTGGTCTGCCAAGAGGATAATAGAAAATCGCACTACATCAGATATAACCGCCAATGAAGTAGGAATATATGCAATAAAATATAGTAACGCAAACGACAAAGATTACACAGTGATGATATTGAGAGATGTATTGACAGCTCCTCTGACGATACAGGCAGGTCGCACAATAGAAGTGGAAGTGCTGTTCTGGATAGAGGTATAGTATATGTGAATGAAGGAGGTGATTAATCACAGATGAGGAGGATAGATAAAATAAGGATTCGGAAAGATGAGAATAAGGACATGATAGGTGCTGACTTGAAGGTGACTGTGAGAAGGAGGAATGGTGACACAGAGATAATTTACAGTGGTAAGTCAAAGTCATTCGTTATAGCGATGCTCGCTCACTTTAAGCATATGGGTAAGGATTATCCTAATAGAGCGACATGCTGCATGAAGGATTGGCAAGGGAATAGTAGATATGTTGACGCAAACAATCATAGATTCTTCAATGCATATTGGCATACTGAAGAAGGAAGATGGCAATGGGGTATATGCTTCGGTTCAGGATTCAAAGGTGTTGAAGCATCTGATTATCAGCTTGAGAATCACATACGGCATGGGACATCATCAGGACAACTCTATTATTACGCAGGCACATACTCACAGGTTATAATAGATGGAAACACAGCATACTTCACTGCAACAAAGTCTGCGGAAAATAAGCATACTGACCCTATAACAGTGAGGGAAGTGGCATTTATGGTTCGTTCAAGGCATGACACCTCTGACTATGATTTCGTCATAGTCAGAGACAGAATATCCGATGTCACATTAGAGCAGTATGACACAATAACAGTGGAATATAAGTTTAAAGTCTCTGCATAAGGAGGTGCACTTCACACATGGATACAATAAACATATTCCCTTATAAGACTCCAGAAGAGCACTCAATCCACTATGCATCAAAGCACACATATTCTCTTCTCACATCAATATTAAATGCGGAGATTTCACTGTCAAATCACTATGAGAGTGACAGCTTCAACATCCTGGTGGATTCGTCCTCTGCCTTTTTAGAGAAGAGGACAAGAGCTCAACTGCTGTGGTTTGATGACTTCTGCATACCAACTCGTCGTGTAAGGGACATCTACATAAATAAGACAGACTTCAACTATGATGTGATATGGGTTGCATCTCCATTCTCAGAGATGATACTGAAGGAGTGGTCAAATGAATTAGGAGCATCAATTTCTGGTATAGTGCCGAGAGCATTATCTCCTGAACTGAGGAGATATAGAGCCATCCATGATTTAAACATCTCAAATGGAGTATTCAGATATGACATTCTCATGCTGGGAGCATATGATCCACTTGACAGAAAGGGAATATCAGTCTTATCTCCTCTGTTAAGAGAGATAGCGAGGAGTATTGACTCACAGACAAATATATGTGTAATAAGCACACGGAGACCGTCAATTTTACCGAGTGTTTTGAAGATGTCAAGAGGAAAGGTTAATGTTGACTTTTATCAAGAGTTTACGCTTCATCATAATGAGTTATACTCACTATATGCATCATCCAAATATCTTATATCAGCATCTCATAGTGAGGGAGTGAGTATGCCTGTATATGAAGCGGAGTATGTAGGACTTCCAACCATTGTGACAGACTTACCGTGTTACATTAACACAGGTTCAATAAAGATAAAAGCAGAGAAAAGAGGAGCACGCCCTCATACATCGTTGATGTGGATGTGGTATGACTATTCAGTGGATGAGTTTGTGGATAAGGTTATATCGGCATTACAGTTAAGCAGAGAGCAATACATAAAAATGAGTAAGGATGCAATAAGAAGGCAGGAGAAAAATCAGTCATTCGTTGTATCAGCATTAAATTCTCTATTTAATGCATTTGGATTATCTCAGTTGCTGAAATCAGAATATAAAGTGAAGGAGGGAGGTGATGAAAAAGCAAGGGATAAACCTGATAACATCTCACTGATGACAGATAAGAGTGAGTTGAAGGTGGTTGAACGCACTTAGAGAGGTGATTTTATGAATGAGCGAAAGGATTGGACACATAGCTATGGAGAGATTCTGTAATGATTTAATAACACACATTACATTTGGACATGAATTTGCGGAATTTTATCAGGAACATACAGATACAGTTTTATATATGCCTTTCTACGCTATATGGCAATTCCACTATTATTTTCGCATCAAGAGTGCTCACTTATATGTTATAGAGGATGATGATGTAACTCATTTTACAAGTGATTATGTAAGACTCACTGAAAGAATAACTCTTGATATACCACAGGAGTATTTTGAATTTCCAGGAAGCAAAGTTTTAATCATCGTTGACCCGAGAACTTACAGGATGCCCACCATCTCTTTGATGTATGCTTTAGAGAGAGTCCACTTAGGTTTAGACGGAATAGGGATAATTGCACCTCAATCATTTCCTATAAGAGATGATACCATTGTTGCTCAGTATTACGAATATAATCCGAGAAGAACTGTGAGAGCAAATGGATTCACAGTAACATGTGAATCATTCCTTGCGGAGCTTGAAGCACTAAAAACTGACTTATGTGATATACTTGATGCGATAGCAGTATATAGAAGGGAGGAGAGTGAGTCAATAGAAGAAGGTGACATTGAACTTGCTGAACATTTCAGAGCGATTATAGATGCGTTAATGAGAAGACTCTCATCATTGACATCCGTTTATATTAACAGGTTGAGGACTGCAAGTCGTTCTTGTATGGATGTTGTTCTCAAATACAATGCAGGATACCAATGCAGAGAGGAGTGGAGAATAGAGGGGATGACATTACGGAGAAGATAGGAGGTTGAATTATGAATGAGCAAGGAGATAGGCGATGTCGCATTAAAGAGATTCTGCAGAGATTTTATAAGACAGATTGATGAGTATGCATGGGACTTCTATCTGAGTCATTATGATGATATATCATATAGACCTTTCTACGCTATATGGCGTTTTCATTTGGCTGCGAGCATTAAAAGTGCTCACTTATATAGAGCTACTCCCACTTATGCAACACCAATAACAAGTGATTATGCACGATTCAGAGAAAGGATAACTCTTCACATACCACATGAAGCATTTGAAGCCCCAGGACCGAAAGTCCTCATAATAATTGATCCTCGTATATGGAGGATGTCCACTATCTCTTTAATGTATGCACTGGAGAGAGTTCCTTTAGGTTTAGATGGAATTGCAATAATCTCTCCTCAATCCTATCCTGTAAGAGATGACACGATTATTGCTCAGTATTACGAATATAGACCAAAAAGAAGTGTAAAAATTGATGATACAACAGTCAGATGTGAAGAATTTATGGCAGAATTAATGGAACTTAATGATGAACTCTGTGATATTGCTGACCAGATAAAATCGTTAAGGGCACACATACGAATGGCAGGAGAAGAAGGAAATATTGAATTTGCCATGAGACTTGATGAGCTTATGAGAAGGCTTGCCACATTAACCTCCTCATATATAGACAAGCTGAGAATTGCGAGTCGTGCATGTATGAAAATTGTATTGAGATATAGAACATCTGAGCTATGCAGACCAGAAACCATAACATCCACTATAATATAAAAGGAGGTGTAAAAGGAATATGTCAAGGCAGTATGCATTCACCTCATTAAAAGAGATATGCATAACTGAAAGACTTACCACATTCGGTTTATATATTCGTTCCTTACTATCAAGTGAACAACACTGTTGGATATGTGCAATAGACCCTTCCACTGGAGAGATTCAATACATATCATTTGAAGAAGGAGAAGCAACAAGAGTAAATCTTGAGCATGTGGAATATGACCCTGATCTTCATTATGCCATATGGCACACACATATTGTGAATCCTTTTGCATCCTTAATTGACCTCATTTACACATACCAATTTTATCAGATAGATGGTGTTGGCGTTATATGTGTTGAAAGCAGAGAAAAAGCAGCCATATATTATGAGAAGTTAAGACCTCTCACTCACATATGTAAAGGAATAATCTCAGAGATAAGAGCAAATCATAAGAAGCAATTAATTGCAATGAAGAAGGCATTAATCGCCAGAGAGAGAGGTGATGAATCAGCATATGCGACCTTTTCAGAAGAAGCAGAAAAATATGCTGAGAAGGTTGAAATATTAGGAAATGAGTTAAGGGAGAGATGTTTCAGAATATCCCTCATTGAATCAAGCACATTCCCAGAATCACTAATACCAGAAACACTTGAGACCATACCTCCTCAGTTTGCAGATGAATATATAAGACGGTATATGCCATAAGGAGGTGACCACATACAAATGATGCAACCAAAGATATGGAAATCCTCCACAAATCCTCTTAATGACAACCACGATATAACCCTCTCCATAAAGAGCAAGGGAGACATAAATCCAAGAAAGATGACAGACACCGAAATCTTATCATTCATATCCCTCTTATCCCACTATCTCTCAGAACACTCTCCCTCGCTATCATCTGCCGACAACTCCCTTCTCTCTCTATATCTTGATTTATCCATTGAGATTATTCATCGTATCACCTTCTCACTAAAGGGGAAATATTTATATTTATACAACCCCTATAAATCAATCAAACGAAAAAGGAGGTGATGCATTATGAACGAAGACGCACTAATCAACAGTATGACAAGAGCAATACTATCTTCACTTCTCTCTGAGGAAAGTCCTGAGGAAAGACCCATATATAGAGAAGAAGAAGAAGGTGAGGAGGAGCTTACTTACATTGATGAGGAAGGATTAACTGAATTATCGGGAGAAGAGTTTACAGAAGGACTAATTGAGGAGCTACCTCCACTGCCAGCACCTGAAAGGACAGCGATACCAGATTCTCAGTATCTATGTGAGAGTGCAATAAGAGAACTTATAAACCATGCATTGGATACTCAGCGCACACTATGTGAGATTAACCGCTATGACCTATGTGATGAGATTTCAACCATAATATCAATGCTCAGATCAATGCTCGTAAGATGCTCTTCCACTTTGAGATATACTCCTCAATACACTCCAAGATACAGAAGAAGAAGAGCAGGACTGATCCCATACATTGACTAAAAGGAGGTGATATACTCATCACTCGCATCAATTATAATGAGTCAGACGACAGAAGCGATAATCCACCTCCAGAAAGCACTCTATATCAGAGTGATACATCTCTATATTACATTATATCAATTCACTCAATGCTCAGAGACATGAAGAATATAATTATTCTCAACCACACAATCCTCATAATACTCCTCCTCTCCACTCGCTTCTCTTTTTATCACTTCCTCGCCATTTCTCTTTTAGGAGTATTTATACCGACATTCTTATATATGAGAAGAAATAACAATAAATCAAAAGGAAGAGTAAATGGGAGGTGATATAATGAAGGCACAGACTGCTGCCGCATATGTCATGCTCTCCCTCCTCTCAATTATAACAGTATGCTCCCTCATTGCAGTATTGACAGCACCTGCTCAGGCAGAATACGCCAAGAACATCCTCCTTCTAATCTCAGGTATTACAGCAGGCGTCATCTCTTCTCTGTTCTCAGAGTCAAAGGAACGATTTATCTTTGAGCAGCCATCTTCATACAAAGCAGAGGTATCAATCAAGTCAGTGGAGCAGAATACTCCTCAGAAAAGGGAGAGCATAACTGAGGAGTGAAATCACTCCTCATAACCCCTTTCTATATTATTTTATTTTTTCCATTTTCTTATAATTTTTAAAAATGGAAGAGAAATCACGGAGATGTGTATATACACATTCCTGCGGATTTTGTTCCGTTTTTAAAAATTTCTTACTTTTTACATTTTTAAAATTTCTACCGCTTGACTTACATGAATATAACCTTTTGCTCTTTCATATCTCGTTCCACTCTCCTCAACCGTTGAAGTGCAAACTCATACACATAATCTCTTATCTCTATTCCCAAATATCGTCTTCCTTCTAAGAGTGCACTTTCTCCTATTGATGCACTCCCCATAAACATATCCACTATCAGTTCATTCCGCTGAGTAAATGTCCTGATAATCTCCCTGAATAACATAACAGGTTTAACAGTGACACCTATTTTCTCCTGAGGAGCATTCTTAAATTCAACAGGATGACATCTGTTTATACCTCTTGCTCTTATCGTATAATAGACATTCTTAAATGAATTTGTGTCCACATCCTTCCTCAATTCTCTTGCAAAAATCAAGAGATGTTCATGAGCATCCCTTAACCTGTATTTTTTAGGAGCACCTTCTCCATATACCATGACCACATCTCCATACAGGTTGAATCCTCTCTTTTCAAAATCAACGACATACTTGGCATATTCAAAACAGTTCGTGCATACAAAAGCATAACTCCTCCTCGTTAAAACATCACTCACAAACTCCACAAACTTCATCCTCTTATCATCCGACAGAGGTATCAGATACTTATTAAACTTATCTGAGTATTGTGCTCTTCCATAAGGTGGATCAGTTATAACTGCTCCCACCTTCCTTCTCAGCATATCTCTTATTTCATCCATTATCTCAAAGAAATCTCCTCTTATAACCACAAATTTCTCTCCCCTCTCTATCTTATAATCATAACTCATTTGTCTCTCACCTCCTATTCATTACTCACCTCATTATCAAATATTGTCTCACCTACTGTTTCATAACTTCTCAGTATTTGCTCAAGCATTATTGAGAGATAAGTCCTTCTTTCTGTTGAGTATTTTCCATCTGCATTTCTCTTGCAGTAAAAGAGTATATTCCAATTCTCATAATCTACATTCAAAAAGAACATACTCATAACTCTTGACAGATTAAACACTTCTCTCTTCCAATCAGACATCAATAACAGTTGAAGTGCCACTATAAACGCTTTATTCTTCTTCAAATATGCAGGTTCTTTCACCTCAATATACAGGTGAAATCCTCTTCTTGTCTCATATACCTCAACATTACCGAATCTAATTGGAGTATATATCTCAATGAAATACATCCTTCTGCATATCTCCTCTGCTGTTTTGACCACTTCACTTTCATCCTTCTTTATATCCAAGTCCACTTTAACCTCATACTTATCTTCACAAAATCTCATTCTCTTACACCTCCTATCCTACCTGTTCAGTTAATATTGGTAATTCATCCCTCTTCACCTTCTCTCTTACCTCATCAAGAACAATATCAGAATTCTGCTCTATACATCTTATCATATTTATCTCAGCATATGTGTTCCTTGACTTCTCTTCTCCCATCGTGTTTGACCTCCAATATCTCACCTGAATCACATCTAATTCCATCTCTCTTCTCAATTCTTCCTCAAGCACTCTTGATGTGTCCATCAACTCTCTTTCAACATACTCCAATGTGACATCTCTTACTTCATCTCTTATCACTTCCACATTAATTATTGAACATCTTATATCTGATTCTATCGGTAGAACAAAATAAGTCATATTATGGCAGAGACTGATTAAACGACATGCACTGTTTGTCAGTATATCTGATATATCTCTTATAAATGTGTCAATATCCATCATCCTCCTTTGAGGAATTAATGTCTTCAGTTTAAAACTCACAAATATATCAACATCTATATCACTCCCTCTCTTTGCAGATTCATATTGTATTCCTGCATGCACTGTTATCTCAAATGTTGTATATCTATGGAGTATTGTTACAGGTATCTCAATCTCCTTTTGTATATCACCTAATACTCCTCTTATAATATTTATTCTTGCTCTCATCATTTCAAGCTCATTCATCTCTCTTTCTATCTCTCTTCTTATTCTTGATAGAACACCTTCCCATACTCTCAAGCGTCTTTCAATTTCCTCATATGGAGGATGTGCTCTTATTCTGGAGGATACATCAATTAATCGTTCTGATATTCTCTGTAATTCCTCTCTTGCTCTCATCAGTAACTCTCTATATCTTCGTTCTCTATCCCTCCATCCTCTTCTTATCGCTATATTCACCAACCTTGAGTATGCTCCAACTCTTCCCAATGCTCTTCTCCATTCTGCATATATTACCTCATACCTTATCCTCAACCGCCTCAGATGTCTTAATCTTGCTCTTGCCGATATGACTCTTGCTCTTATTCTTGATTCGGCAACTCTCTTCTCACTTATTTCACGCTCTATCCTCCTTATCTCATCATTTATACTTACCTCAGTTTCAGCAAGCTCTGACATCAGCCGATTTAATCTTTCAACTCTCTCAAATCTTGGCAGTATTTGAAACTCCTCCTCACTCAGTCCGAGCATTCTCAATTTTATCTTATGATAATCCATTCTGACATCACCTCCTCTTTAATCATATCAGACGAACATACTTCCTCTTTCTTTTTGTCACCACAGCGATTAGAGAATTCTGTTTTAACTCAGTGATTAATGCTCGGATATATCTATCTGTTTTATTCATCTTCTTACAAAGATACTCAACTGACACAAGTCCGTCTTCATCTTTCTCCGCTCTACATATGAAAGAATAAAGCATTAATGACGCCTTTGACATATGAGCAAACTGATAACCATTTTCCTGAACCTTGACAACAAACTTTAAATCCTCCACCACATCTCTTGTTATCTCATTATCTCCTCTTATAAATGCTTCAACTATACAAACCCTGACGAAATCATTCATAGCTCGTAACATAAAATTTTGAGGTATATTTGCATTAATATAAGACTTCACAACAAGAGCTCTTTCTCTCTCATTCACATATACATCATTCAACTCACTCCTCGCTTTTTCTATCTCACCTC
>Ga0164311_10000870_pt1 | contig 14057 bp, 12 predicted proteins | sample GuaBasSedimGuay2_FD_121796 | JGI IMG/M metagenome (GOLD analysis project Ga0164311, IMG submission 121796) | Subseafloor sediment microbial communities from Guaymas Basin, Gulf of California, Mexico - Guay2, Core 4569-9, 9-12 cm | ecosystem: Environmental > Aquatic > Marine > Hydrothermal vents...
CATGTCTGGGGGCGCACAGGAGCAACTCAAGGTCAGCACGATGTTAGAACAAGAGGGCTTTAGAGGCAGAGTTAAAATCATGGTTGGAGGGGGAGGGATAACTCCAAAACTCGCCCAAACGTTTGGGGCAGATGGATACGAGCCAACAGCGCGCGGGGCCGTCGAGTTGGCCAGGAGGCTGGTAGAGGTAGAATAAAAATGTTGGGCTATTTTGTTGCCTAGACAACAGACGTGAGTGAAAAAGTGTGATAGAATAGAATTTAGAACGCCTTGTTTTTTTGCGGGAGGTACACGTTAGACAAGTTTCTGATTTGTTTTCAGAGCGGGTTTGCAGATAGACGTGTATCTCCTGTTTTATTTTAGGCCGTCACGCTCGATCGAGAAATTGTAAACCGCGCGACAAGAGTTTGTTATCGGACAAGACGCACAGTGTATGTATAACGCGCGTCAACAAAAAAGGGAGGATACGAAAAAATGACCACGTTAGAGATATTGGTCAAAGCCGTGATGGACGGAGAGGAAGATGAGGCCCTCGTCGCCGCAAAAAAGGTGATCAAAGAGGGTCAGGCTGTCGAAACAATCATCGAGGCGCTGACTGCCGGGATGCGTGAGATCGGCGATCAGTTTGCGCGTATGGAGATCTTTTTGCCAGAGATGATGATGGCCGCCCAGGCGATGAAGGCGGTGATGGGAGAGCTGGAACCGGAACTCCAAAAGTCAGCCATGGATATGGAGAAAAAAGGGGCCATAGTCATCGGCACCGTCGAGGGCGATATGCACGAGATTGGCAAAGACATCGTCATCACCTTGCTCCAGGTGCAGGGCTTTGAGGTGCACGATCTGGGGATCAACGTCAACGCCCTGGACTTTGTGAAAAAAGCTGAGGAAGTGAACGCCGACATCATCGGCGCTTCCTCACTCATGACCACCACGATGCCCAACCAAAAAGACATCATTGAGATTCTAAAAGAAAAAGGTCTCCGCGATAGGTTCCACGTGATTCTGGGTGGCGCCCCGGTGACCCAGGAATGGGTGGATGAATGTGGCGCTGATAGCTGGGGCGAGAACGCGGGGAAGGCGGTCGAGATTCTAGAGCGCGTGATGGCAGAAAGGGGGAAATAAGATGTATAAAATGTGGGAGATTATGGAACGGGCCAACACAGGCCCTTTTTGCGAAGCCGACGATTTCAACTATAAAGTTTTTATGCCCAAGATGAAGGAGGTCATCAAAAAGTACGACATCAAGTATGACCCGGACAACCCTGTGCCCTCTGATGACGACCTGGCAGACCGCATCTGGCAGGCGGCGGTAGAGTTCTTTCTGGAAGTGGGCGTGCTCAACGTGGATACCCACCGCCGGATTATGGTAGACGAGGCGGAGCTAAAGGAGGCCCTGTATCACGCCCCGGGGCGCTTTCTCGTCGGGGATGGAAAGGATACGCGCTTGTGGGAGAGCCGTCGTCCCGAGTCCACTCAGCCGCCTTTTTGCATCTTTAGCCCCGACATCACCTGCGACGAAGAGTTACTCCTGCCTATGTCCATCGCCTATGTCCAAGAGCCTCTGGCCGACGGCGTGTGCGGGCCGATCCTGGAGGAGAGTATGGGCCTCAAGATCAAGTCCGGCGCGCCGACCGAGATGGCGGGAGTCGTAGAACACGCCATGACCCTGCGCCAGGCGGCCAAGATGGCGGGACGTCCGGGCATGTTCCTGGTGGCCGTGGGCACGGCCCAATCGGACGCGGGGCAGATCGCGGTCAGCAATGACCAGTGGGGAGTGCGTCACACCGACGGCCGGCTCATCGGCGCGCTGACCGAGTTCAGGACGGATAACGAGCTATTGAACAAGATCGTCCATTGCATGCAGTTTGGGTGTTTCATCGGCTGCCTGAGCGGGGCGATTTATGGCGGCTACGCCGGTCGCACTGAGGGCGCGACGATCCTGGAGGTGGCCTATCACCTGGTGGGATTGACCCTCTACCAGGCCAGTTTCCAAAATAGCTTTCCCTTCCACCTGCACTTTACCTCCAACAGCGGGCGAGAGATGTTGTGGTTGGTCAGTATGAAGCATCAGGCGTTGAGCCGCAACAGCCGCCTGCTATCTACGTCCAACGGCTTTCTCAACGCCGGCCCGGGCACCGAGATGGTGTTGTACGAAGCGGCGGCTCACGGGCTGGCCAGCACCGTTTCCGGCGGGCACCTGTGGGAAGCGGCGCCGACTCACAACAAATATCGCAACTATGCCACACCGTTGGAGGCACGCATGTCTTGCGAGGTGGGCCATGCAGCGGCGCGGCAGGGGATGACACGTATTCAGGCCAACGAAATCGCCAACCAACTGCTGGCCAAGTACGAGGACCACGTCGCCGACGCTCCCAAGGGCAAGCCTTTCCAGGAATGTTACGACGTGCGCACCGCCCGCCCTATGCCCTGGTACCTGGATATGTACAAGAAGGTGAAGAACGAGGTGGCGGCGATGGGGGTCGAGTTCCCGTACTAGGTGAACCCATGACAACACGCATCGAACAACAGCACGGCCTCGATGCCATCACGCCCTACACGCCCGGCAAGCCCATTGAGGAACTGCAAAAGGAGTATGCCTGGCAGGAAGTGATCGAGCTTTCTCTCAACGAAAATCCGTTGGGCACATCGCCCAAAGCGCTGGCCGCTATAGAGAAGGCGCTATCCAGGCTGAATCGCTACCCGGACGCGCAAAGCTACCACTTGCGCCGCGCACTTGCGGAGCGGTTCGAGGTCAAGCCAGAGCAATTGATCGTGGGGAACGGCGCGGACGGCATCATTCTGCAAACCTGTATGGCCTATCTGGATGAAGATAGCGAGGTCATCGTCAGTCATTCCTCCTTTCCCATCTATGACATGTTCACCCAGGCTATGAGGGCCACGCTCATCAAGACGCCTCTGAAGAACTATGGCCTGGACATGGAAGCGATGGCGGGGACGATCAACGACAGAACCAAGATCATCTTTGTCTGCAATCCCAACAACCCCACCGGGACAATCGTCACGGCGGACGAGGTGGGTGTTTTTATGGAGCAGGTACCCGATCACGTCTTGGTCGTTTTTGACGAGGCCTATCACGAACTCGTCGCTTCCGACAAATACCCGGATACCCTCAAGTACATCCGGCAAGGCCAGAGCAACGTGATGGTTCTGCGCACCTTTTCCAAGGTCTACGGCATGGCCGGCATCCGATTGGGGTACGGGATCGCTATGCCTGAAACCCTGGCCCCCCTGAATAGGGTCAGGGAGCCGTTTGGCGTCAACCGGCTGGCCCAGGCTGCAGGCGTTGCCGCCCTGGAGGACGAGGAGTTTCTGAAAAAGTCAGTGGCGACCAACCACGAGGGGCGGCTCTTTCTGTATCGCGAGTTCGAGCGGTTGGGGTTGCCATACGTCGAAAGCCACACCAACTTTATTATGGTCGAGATCGGCCCGCAGGCGGCGACGATTCAGCAACGGCTGCTGGAGCGAGGCATCATCGTGCGACCCTGTGCCGGGTATGACTTACCCAACCACCTCCGCATTACTATCGGCAGTCCGTCTCAGAACGCCCGATTGATCGAGGCGCTAGAGGATACACTCAAGTCCGGGGTCTCCTCTCACGTAGGGAAAGAAACCAGGTTTTTTCCGAAAAACCTGGCTTCTCACCAGTCAATCCGTCAAGAGATATTGGAGGTGAAAAAAAGATGAACTTGCTAGAGCAAATCGTACAGGCCACTATCAAAGGGGATGAGGAGCAGTGCGTAGCTCTGGCTCAACAAGTCCTGGACGAGGGAGTGGACCCGGTGGAAGCCATCAACGAGGGTTTTACGAAAGGGATGGTCATCGTCGGCGAAAAGTTCGCGCGGATGGAGTATTATCTGCCTGACCTCATGCGCTCCGCCCAGGCAGTCAACGGCGCAATGGAAGTGCTCAAACCGCATTTGTTGGAGCACGGGGACGGTGGGACACAGGGCACGGTCGTTTTGGGGACGATCCAGGGCGACTTGCACGACGTTGGCAAAAACATCGTCAAGATCATGCTCCAGGCATCCGGTTTTGCGGTCCACGACCTGGGCGTGGACGTACACATCCGCCGTTTCATCGAGGAAGCGGAAAAAGTTGACGCCGATATTATCGCCGCCTCGGCCATTTTGACTACTACTATGGCTTATATGCCGGACATGGTGAAGCTATTGACCGAGATGGGAATACGGGACAAGTACCGCATCATGCTCGGCGGCGGGCCGGTGACCTCTGATTGGGCGACAGAGGTCGGCGCCGATGGCTATGGTGAGAACGCGACAGAGGCCGTCGAGGTTGCCAAACGTCTGATGCAGGAGAAGCGGGGAGGAAAGCAATGATTACCTTCTGGGATGTGGTCGGACGTAGCGAGACCGGGCCGTTTATGAAAGAACAAGATTTTGATTGGCAGGTCGGGCTGGAGGCTGGCAAGCTGGTGGAAAAGTACGACATTCGGTACGACCCGGAACAGGTCGTCCCAGCGGACGACGATCTGGCGGACCGGGTGTACCAGGCGGGCCTAGATCTGTTCCTGGAGCTGGGAATCTATTGCCGGGACACGAATCGCCTGATAAAGTTCACCCGCGATGAGGTCGAATGGGCTTTGAAGTATGCCCCAACCAGCGTCACTTATGGGCAGGGGCGGGATCAGGCGGTCATGGTCTACCGAGGCGTCGAGGATTCCACGCCGCCCTTTTGCCTTTGCACGCCGGTCGGCACGTCCGTGGCCGAGGAACGTTTCGTCCAGATGGTGCAGAGCTATGCCCAGGAACCGCTCGCCGATACTTTTTCCAGCGCCTTTAGCCAGACGGTCCACGGCCGCCCGATCAAGTCGGGCACGCCGCAGGAGGTAGAGGCGGCCATCTGGAACGTGCTCAAACTGCGGGAGGCCGCCCGCGCGGCTGGACGTCCGCAGATCGGCATCCACAACCTGGTCTCCAACGCCGAGCGGACCGACGCTACCCTGGCGGCCGTCCAGGCGGATTTTGGCGCTTTGCCCAACGATGGACTGGCCGTCGCCGCCACCGCCGAACTAAAGATTGACTACGAGCGGCTGAAAAAGGTCGCCTTTATGCGGCACAGCGGGCACAACAAATACGGGTTGTACGGCGCGCTGATGGGCGGCTATGCCGGCGGGCCGGAAGCGACGGCCATCGTACACGTGGCTTACCACTTTTTGGGTCTCTTGGCCTTTGAGGCGCAACACCACTGCGGTTTCCCGCTTCACCTGATGCAGAGCTGCAACTCGACGCGCAATCTGTTGTGGTTGATCAGCGTCGGGACGCAGGCGCTGAGCCGCAACACCAGGCTGCTGGTGAACATCAGTCCCTTCACCGCCGCCGGGCCATGTACCGAAATGGTGGTGGACGAGATCGTGGCCATCGTCGCGGCCTCCACTGTTTCAGGAGCCGATCTGGACCTGCTGGCGGTGGCCCGCAACAAACATCCTGAGCGCTCCAGTGGGATGGAGGCGCGCATCGGGGCCGAGGCGGGTCACGTGATCGCCTGGCAGGGCATGACGCGCGAGCAGGTCAACGAGATCGTCAAGCAACTGCTGGCCGATTACGAGGACAAGATCGAGCAAGCGCCCCTGGGCAAGCGCTTTGACGAATGTTACGATCTGGAGAGGGTGCAGCCGACGCAAGAGTACCTGGATCTGTACGAGCGGAGCAAGGAAAAGCTGACTAGGCTAGGGCTGGACTATTCGCTGGTGTAAAAAGAAACCAGGTTTTTCTGTAAGCGCAGCGGCAAAGACCTGGTTTCTCACCAGCCGATCCTGTTTATTGAGAGGATTCATCATTGCTTTGCTGTGGAAAAAAGGAGCCAGAGGCGATGCCCTTGCAGAGTAACTATGTAGCGTTCAACACCCCACAATTCAGAAAACTCTCCGACGATCAGTTGAAACGCATCCATAACGCGAGTCTGGAGATTCTGGATCGCACGGGCGTGTGCCTATATGCTCAGCAAGCTCTCGACTTGTTCAAAAAAGCCAACGTAAAGACCATCGGGGAGAATCGGGTACACATTCCCCCTGGCCTGGTCGAGTGGGCGCTTTCCATCACGCCCAAACGGGTGGTGCTGTGCGACCGGCACGGCAATCGCGTTATGCCCCTGGAGCGGAACAATGTCTTTTTCGGCCCCGGCTCCGACTGCCCGAACATTCTGGATCACCGCACCGGCGAGCGGCGACCGGGCACCTTGCAGGACATCGTCGAGGGCATCCGAATTTGCGACGCCTTGCCCAATATTGACTTTTTGATGTCCCTGTTCATCGCCTCTGATATTGAGAATCAAGAGGTAGCAGACCGTTACCAGATGCGGGCCATGCTGATGAACAGCACCAAGCCCATTCTCTTTGTGACCACCGAGTTTGGCGGTTGCGTGGACGCGGTCGAGATGGCCAAGGTTGTCGCTGGCGGCGAGGAGGAGCTGCGCCGCAATCCCATCTGCGCCTGCTACATCAACGTCACCGACCCGTTGCGCCATAACGCCGATGCCCTGCAAAAGCTGCTCTTTTTGGCGGAAAAGGGATTGCCGACTACCTACACGCCGATGGTGCTGCGCGGGGTAAATGGCCCGGTCACTGCGGCGGGGGCCATCGCTTTGGCTAACGCGGGCGAGTTGGTGGGGTTGGTGCTGGCGCAACTCCAGCGCGAGGGCGCGCCGGTGATACACGGCGGCGGCTATCACGATATGTTCGATATGCGCACCATGGTCGGCGTCTACGAGTCGCCGGAGGGGCGCAACGGGCGTGTAGAGTTGGCCCATTATTACGGCCTGCCGGTGTTTGGCCTGGCCGGGGCCAGCGATGCCAAGCTCCCCGACCAGCAAGCGGCGGCCGAGGCGGCTCTCTCTATGCTCATCGAAACGTTCTACGGGGCCAATCTCATCCACGACGTGGGCTATCTGGAGAGCGGCAAGTGCAATTCCCTCGAGCAGTTGGTGATGTGCGATGAAATCATCAACTATATCAAGCGCTTTATGCAGGGACTGAAAGTGAGCGATGAGACGCTGGCTCTGGATTTAATTGATGAGCTTGGCCCGCACGGCGATTATCTCGGCACAAAACACACTGTGCAACACTTTAGGAAAGATTGGTACCCTGATCTATTTGACCGTAATAACTTTGAGGGATGGCAAGAAGCTGGGGGCAAGACGCTACGACAAAAAGCAAAGGAACGGATAGACGAGATTCTGGCCGAGCACCAGCCGGAGCCGCTGCCGCCGGACGTTCAGCAGAGAATTGACGAGATCGTAAACTGCGCTACGGCTTGATACCCTGTTCGAGGTGAGGGAAAATGAAAGTCATCAAGACGATCTGTGGTATGTGCGGTGGGGATTATTGCGGCATTAACGTGCACGTGGAGGATGGCCGGATCGTCAAGGTCAAAGGCTCGCAGGATCACCGCGTGAACCAGGGCGCAACGTGCCCCAAAGTGCAGGCGGCCATTGAACTGGAGTATGACCCCAACCGGCTCAGTTATCCGATGAAGCGGGCGGGTGATAAGCAACGCGGCGGAGATGCGTGGCAGAGAATCTCGTGGGACGAGGCGCTCGACACCATCGCCGAAAACTTGACGAGAATAAAGGACAGCTACGGCGCGCAGGCATTGGCTGTTCACGAGGGCGAATCGCTCGAGCAGTTCATCCGGGACGGATGGGCGCGGCGATTTATGAACTTGTACGGCACGCCCAATTGGGTGCAGAATGACCACATGTGCTATCTGCCGGCCGTCATTGCCGAGCGCCTCACTTATGGCGTCGAAGAGATTGACGGCTTTGAAGCGGAACACGCGCGCTGCATATTCCTCTGGGGCGCTAACCCTGTGACCAGCCACGTCGCCACCCACTGGCGTTACATAACTCAGGCTCGCAAACGCGGAGCCAAATTGATCGTCGTTGACCCGCGCTTTAGCCGCTCCGCGCAAAAGGCCGATATTTATGCGCCGATTCGGCCCGGCAGCGACGTTGCCCTGGCGCTGGGCCTCATCAATTTCATTATCACCCAGAAACTGTACGACGCGGACTTTGTGGAGCGGTGGACCTCGGGATTCGATCAGTTGGCCGAGCGCGTTAAACCGTTCACGCCTGAAAAGGTAGAGTCCATCACGGGCGTGGCGGCAAACGATGTGCGGCGCATCGCCGAAACTTATGCCACAAACAAACCAGGCTGGCTGGATGCAGGCAATGCCCTGGAGCATCACTCCAATTCCGCGCAGACGTTGCGCGCTTTGATGATCTTGAAGGCCTTGACGGGAAACATAGATGTGCCGGGAGGCAACGTCCTGATTGATGGACTCCCACTGACGGACGTAAAGCTCAGGGAAAAGAGGCCCGTCGGCCTAAAGCCCCTGGGGGCGACCAAGTACCCCTTGTTTGTGGAATTTGGCGAGTTTGTTCCCGGCGACGTGCTGATCGAGACTTTGCTCACCGATGAGCCGTATCCGATCAAGGCCATGTTGTTCAGCGGCGGCAATCCTGCACTCACCTGGCCGAACAGCCAGCGGGTCGAGGCCGCCTACCGGCGTCTGGATTTTGTGGCGGTGATGGAACTGTATATGACGGCGACGGCCCGCCTGGCGGACATTGTGTTGCCGGCGGCTTCCCAGTTCGAAAAAGCGCAACTCATCGCTCACACCGCTCCTTTTGGCGTCGACAAACCGACGTGGTATCTCAGCCTGCGCAAGCAAATCACCGACCCCGGCGAACGGAGGTCGGATTGGTGGTTTTGGAAGGCGCTTGCCCATCGAATGGGGTATGGGGATTATTATCCCTGGGCTGACGAGAAGGAGGCGATTGATTATCAGCTCGAACCGCTGGGGATCACGGTGGCTGACCTGGAGGCCAACCCGTCCGGTATGTTCTACGGGGAGCCGCCCAAATACCGGCGTTACGAGAAAGAGGGCTTTCGGACGCCCACTGGAAAGGTAGAGCTTTATTCCCACGTCTTGGCAGGGTATGGATACGACCCTCTGCCGCATTATGAGGAGCCGGTCGAGAGCCACGCCCGCGCGCCAGAGACGGCCAGGCGCTACCCGTTGATCCTCAACGCCGGGCGCAGAGTGGCCGCTTATACTCACTCGCGGCATCGCGGTCTGCCCGGCCTGCGGCGCATCGAGCCAGAGCCGTATGCCGAGATCCATCCCACGACGGCGCAAGAGTACGGCGTTAGCGATGGGGACTGGATCGTCGTCGAGAGTTTGCGAGGCTCTATCGAGATCAAAGCCCAGGTGACTGAAGGTATCGTTCCTGGCGTGGTGAACCTGTTCCACGGTTGGGAAGAGGCGAATGCCAACGTGTTGACGGATCATCAGGACTGCGATCCAGTGCTTGCCACTCCGTCGCTGCGGGCGGAGCTGTGTAGGGTAAGGGGCAAGGAATCCTCTCAATATTCTGGGGCTGGTATGTAGCCGCGATTTCCTAATCGCGCTGCCTAAAACGCGGTTGGAAACGCGCCTACATTGCCCTGTCACTCGATAGCATTTTGGATGATCTAAATGTGGTGAGTTTTACAATCCTGATGAGTGATAGTATAATGATATTTGACTCTCGCACGCTACTCCGTTTGAAGTTTCATCATTGCTCCCATCACGACCTGGATGCTCGCAATGTGCATCATTACCGGTTAAACTCACCCGACTATGAAAGGGCATATTAGACCCAAGGTCTCGATTTTCCACCGGCTAAAGCAGCGGGTATTCCTCTTTCGCTCGCCGTGGAAAGACACTATTCAATTCATTCTCCTGATCGCTGTGATCGTCTGGCTCATGTCGCTCAGCACCTCTCGACTCGGTTACTACTGGCAGTGGTACCGCATTCCGCGCTACCTGTTCAGAATTGAGGAGGGCCGCCTCGTTGCTGGCAAGCTGATCCAGGGACTGCTATTTACCTTTAGGATTTCGGGCGTCAGTCTCGTTCTGGCCTTTGCTATCGGGCTAGGGACGGCCCTGGTGCGGCTGTCTGGCTCCTTCATGGGCAGGATTCTGACCAGGGGTTATCTGGAGGTAATTCGAAACACTCCCCTGGTCGTGCAGATATATCTCGTATACTTTGTGGTCGGCCCAATCATCGGACTGGGGCGCTTTGCCTCAGCGGTTATGGCTTTGGCTTTGTTTGAGGGCTCCTATTTGTCAGAGATCTTACGGGCCGGAATCGTCTCTCTACATAAAGGGCAATGGGAAGCGGCTCATAGCCTGGGCTTGAGCACCTTTGACACCTATCGAGACGTCATCCTGCCCCAGGCCATCCGGCGCATCCTGCCGCCGTTGACCAGCGAGGTTATTACGCTGATCAAGAATTCGGCCCTAGTCAGCCTGGTTTCTCTGAGCGATCTGGCATTGCAGGCCCGAGTTATCGCCGCCGACACGTTTCTCACTTTTGAGGTTTGGTTTGCCACAGCGGCTATTTATCTGGTGGTTACGGTGCCTCTATCCACGGTCGTATACTATATGGAGAAACGGTTCAAGATATTGACTTAGGGAGTTTTATGAATGAAAAAGAGCTAGGGGATTATATCATCACGATTGATAATGTGAGTAAAACTTTCCCAGGAGGGATTCAGGCTGTCAAGGATTTTACGGCCAAGATTCGCCGCCAGCAGGTTGTGGTGATTATGGGCCCCTCGGGCTCGGGCAAGTCTACCCTGCTGCGCTGCCTCAATGGGCTGGAAGAAGCGGATAGCGGCACGATCATAGTGGATGGTATCCCTCTCGATGACAATAGAGAGCATCGCCTGGAGATACGGAAAGAAGTGGGTATGGTATTTCAGTCCTTCAACCTCTTTCCTCACCTGACCGCCCTAGAGAACGTGAACCTAGCCCAGATACGGGTGCGGAAAAAGAGAAAGTCGGAGGCCACCAAGATGAGCATGGAATTGCTGCGAACGGTGGGGATCGCCGACAAGGCCGACAACTACCCCGCTCAACTCTCCGGCGGTCAGCAGCAGCGGGTCGCTATTGCGCGCGCCCTGGCCATGATGCCCAAGGTGATGCTCTTTGATGAGCCTACCAGCGCTCTGGACCCAGAAATGATCAACGAGGTGCTCGACGTGATGAAGGATCTGGCCAGAGAGGGCATGACCATGGTGGTGGTCACTCATGAGATGGGCTTTGCTCGAGAGGTCAGCGATTGGGTGATCTTTATGGATGACGGGCAGATCGTAGAGACAGGCACGGTCGAGCATTTCTTTGAGAACCCTCAGGAGGATCGCACCAAGCTTTTCTTGAGTCAAATCCTGTAAGCAGGCAAGGAGGTGATAATAAGGAGAAAGCAAAAGCTTTACTGTTTCAATTTGGAACCAGTTCGAGAATCATTAGAAAAGGAGGAATGAAATGAGAAAGGCGAGTAGTTTGATCAAGGCAGTGGCGGTCGTGACTATGCTCTCCATGACCCTGGGTTTGCTGGCCGCCTGTGCGCCAGCGCCAGCGCCGGAGGAGGAAGCCCCCGAAGCCGAGGCGCCAGGAGGCCAGATTGACGAGATCCTCCAGCGTGGCGTCCTGAAGGTGGGCCTTGATATCTTTGTGCCCTGGGCCTTTAAGGACAAGGACGGCAACCTGGTGGGCTTTGAAATCGACGTCGCCAACAAGCTGGCCGAGGATATGGGCGTTGAGGTAGAGTTTGTGCCTACCGAGTGGTCCGGCCTCATCCCCGCTATGCTCACCGGCAAGTTTGACGTGATCATCGGCGGCATGGGAATTAGGACGGAGCGCGCTCTAAAGGTAAACTTTTCCATTCCATACGAATGGAGCGGCATGGATTGCGTGGTTAGCCAGGACATGCTTCCGGGTGTGACCAGCCTGGAGGAACTGAACAGCGAGGATGTCATTATCGCAGTCCGGCTGGGGACTACGGCCGTCATGGCAGCCGAAAAGTTTGCACCCAACGCTGAATTGCACCAGTTTGATACGGATGAGGCGGTGATACAGGATGTGCTCAACGGGAATGCCCACGCCTCCTTCTCCTCTTCTCCCACGCCGGCGTTCTGGGCCTCTGACTATCCGGATGTCCTGTACCGGCCGCTCGGCGGAGAGTACTTTACCAATGAGCCTAGCGCCTTTGCTGTCCGCAAAGGCGATCCCGATACCCTGTTCTTTTTCAATTCCTGGATTCGAGAAAATGAGGATTGGCTTCAGGATAGGTCTGACTATTGGTATGGGACCAAAGATTGGGAATACCTTTTGGGGGAATAGCTGTTAGAGATGTTTGAGATTTGCCACCTGCCCTGACGGGCGGGTGGCATCTTACCATTTACCATTTGTATGTTCTCAAAGAGTGGGGGCGATTGGAATTTTGGACACGGACGAACACGGCAGGACACGGATAAAGAGCGAGAAATAAGGAATCAGTGGTATCTTCTCAAAAAGTGGGGAAGAAACCAGGTTTTTCCGAAAAACCTGGTTTCTCATCTGCCACCCCCGGTTTATTGAAAAGATACGAATCAGTGTGCGTAGCCCGTGTTCGTGTGCCCGCTAAAATCGCCGCCCCAGGTTATTGAGAAAATACGACCATTTGGAGGGCAGCGTTGTGATCGCTAAGAGAGCCAGGTTTCGAGCCATAGATGTAGTGATTATTCTCCTCTGCATCGCAGCTGGTGTGTTTATCTATTACCGTATCGAATACGGGCTCGAATACAAGGGCGACTGGTCAGCGGTCCCGCAATACCTGCTTCGCCGGAACGAAGAAACAGGCCGATTGGTCCCCAACTTTTTGTTGCAGGGGCTCATTACAACCTTGAAGCTGTCGGTCTGGGCTACGATACTGGCGACGATTGTGGGAATCATCGTCGGCCTTTTTCGAACCGGCGATAATCTATTTCTACGTATGGTCGGCAGGACCTACGTAGAGTTAATCCGTAATCTGCCGCCCCTGGTGCTGATCTTTATCTTTTACTTTTTTGCCGTAGATCAGATCATGCCCCTCCTGGGTGTGGAAGAGTTCATCCGTAACCGTTCGGAAGGCGCCCAAGCGATTTTGGCGATCTTTTTTGCTCAGAAATCCCTTTTTGTCCAGTTTATCTCGGGCATTGTCACTCTTGCCTTCTTTGAGGGTGCATATATCACCGAAGTTGTCCGCGCCGGAATCGAATCGGTCGAACGGGGGCAGACAGAGGCCGCTTACTCTCTGGGTCTGTCCTGGCCTGACCAGATGCGCTTTATTGTCATGCCCCAGGCGATCAAGCGGGTTCTTCCTGCCCTGGCCAACGAGTTCATCAACACCGTCAAGTACTCGTCCATCGCCTCGATCGTGTCTATTCAGGAGCTGACCTTTATGGGTCGGCAGGTCGTCGTTGCTACACGCTATATTTTCGAGACCTGGATAACCGTCTCAGCCATGTATATGGTGCTTACGTTAAGCCTGTCTCTTGTCGCCGGCCAGTTGGAAAGAAAGATGAGACAAAGCGATTAAGGGGATGAGCGAAAGGCTGGTCTGGGACTGGGACAGAGTCTTTGCGGTGAACGTAAAGGGGATGTTTTTTGTCTGTCAGGCGGCCCTGAGGCACATGATGGAGCGGAAGGGCATCTGTTTCGTGAACTTTGGCTCCATTTCTGGACAAGTCGGAGGGGTTTTGGCCGGAGCTGACTATTCGGCCTCCAAGGCGGCGGTGATTTGCCTGACCAAATCGCTGGCCAAAGCCGGCGCCCCGTACGGTATCCGGGCTAATTTCGTCGCGCCAGGGGCCATTTATTCGCCAATGCTCGACCAGCACTACCAGGATCACGCGCAGCAAATGGAACGGTTCGAAGCCAACCATCCGTTCGGACGATTCGGAAAGGCGGTCGAGGTGGCCAATGCGGTTCTGTTTCTGGCTTCCGATGAGGCCTCGCACATCACGGGCGCTTGCCTGGACATTAACGGCGAGACACTGATGGATTGACTGCTCGTTATGTTTTCCGGTCAGATGGAGTTAACTATGACTGGACGTAACGATTGCGCATTCAGGGAGGCAATCGTTCAAGAAGTTCAATTTTCGCAACTTCTGGTAGCCCTACCTCAAGTCGGGCAAACAGCGCATCAATCGGCGTTTGTGAATCCTTTTCGGC
>Ga0164311_10000874_pt1 | contig 14039 bp, 8 predicted proteins | sample GuaBasSedimGuay2_FD_121796 | JGI IMG/M metagenome (GOLD analysis project Ga0164311, IMG submission 121796) | Subseafloor sediment microbial communities from Guaymas Basin, Gulf of California, Mexico - Guay2, Core 4569-9, 9-12 cm | ecosystem: Environmental > Aquatic > Marine > Hydrothermal vents...
CTACCACTCACCAAAATACAAAAAATATCATTAAATTCTTAACCCAAAAAAATTTTAAATTACAAGATAAAAAAAATACCACCGCCTACTATTCAAAATTTTAAATAAACCATACTATAACATAAAATTTATCTCAAGGCTCTTCTATACACTTCTAAGTTTTCCATGGCTATTCCACTTCCTTTAACTACACACAATTGAGGTTCTAAAGCGATATGAGCTCCAACCCCAATTTCTTTAGATACTAGCTTATTAAAATCACTCAAACCTACCCCCCCACCTATTAAAACAATCCCTCTATCCATTATATCGGCCACTAATTCTGGTGGAGTTTCCTTTAAAGTCCTTTTTATCATATCCACAATCTCTCTCAACACTCCTTCTATCGACTCAAAAATCTCCAACGAGTCAATCTCCACCTTTTTAGGTAAACCATAAATACCACTTCTACCGCTAACCTCCATCTTCTTGCTCCTTTTAGGTCTAATGGCTGACCCTATTTTCATCTTTATATTTTCTGCTGTTTGCTCCCCTACCACTAAATCATATTTGTCTTTAAGATAGTCAATTATTACTTCGTCTATTTTATTTCCTCCCAACCTTAAGCTTTTATAAGCCACCACCCCACCTAAACTAATCACCGCTGCTTCAGATACTCCGCCTCCAACTCCAACTATCATGTTACCAAAACTATCGGCTACAGGAATTGAGGCTCCAATAGCTCCCGCTAATGGTTCATCTATCAAATAAGCTCTCCTGGCCCCAGCTGACAAAGTTGCTTCCAAAACCGCTCTCTGTTCTACTTGTGTTACTCCAGCTGGTACACACAACATCACTTCTGGCTTAACCAACCACATTCTCCCCATTACCTTCCTCAAAAAATATTTCAACATCGCCTCTATCACCTCATAGTCCGCAATTACCCCATTTCTCATTGGTTTAATTACTTCTATATATTCAGGTGATTTCCCCAACATAACACTAGCTTCTTCTCCCACCGCCAAAATTTGCCTATCCTCCACTCCAATTGCAACAATGGTTGGTTCATCTAAAACCAAACCCCGTTCCACCTCCCAAACCAAAGACCTACTAGTTCCTAAATCAATTGATAATTTTCTAAATAAACTCATAGCTAATTCTACCTTAATTTTATCTAAACCATCCTGCTTACATTTCCTAGTTTCTAAAGTTATAATTAAATAGTCAAAATGAAAACACAAAAAATCAAATCAAACGACATTAAGGGTGCTACTATTATCCTTTCTGTCCTATTTACTATTACCATTTCCACTATTATCATTTCCTTTTTAGCTAAAGGTTACCGTCCCTCGTTAAAAAAAGGTATCAGTTTAAAATCTACCGGTTTAATATCAGCCACTTCCACTCCCAAATCCGCTTCTGTATATATAAACAATCGACTCATCACTGCCACCGACGACACTATCAATCTTCCTCCTGATAATTATCATGTAGAAATACACAAAGACGGTTTCCTTCCTTGGAAAAAAGATTTGACCGTCAGAAAAGAAATTGTTACTTCCACTAATGCAACCTTATTTAAATCTTCTCCAGCACTAAAACCAATTAGTTTAAGTGGTGCTATCAACCCTGTTATTAGCCCAGACCACAGTAAAATCCTTTTTACTGTCGCTTCTGCCTCAGCCTCAAAAAACAACGGACTTTATTTAGTCGATCTTAACAACCTAGCCCTACATCTCAATAAAATCACCCCCAAACAAATTAGCCACAATTCTTTCAATATTAACTGGTCAAAAGCCAGTTTTGAATTCTCCCCCAACTCAAAACAACTTTTAGTTCAACTAAGACAAAATACCCATTATCTTTTTTCTTTAGAGGAAATACCTAATTTTCCGCAAAATATTTACGATATCAGCTACAAATTAGACAACATTAAACAAGAATGGCAACAACAAGAACAACAAATTGTTCAGGAAAAAATAGCTAAACTTCCAGATTCGCTTCTAGACTTTATCAGTACCAAATCAGCCCAACAAATCCAATTTTCTTCCGATGAAAACAAGATTTTTTATCTAGCCAAACAAAATGGACAACTTAAACAAAATATCATTACTCCGCCTCCAGCTCAAAGCCAACAAAAACAGCAAAGACAAATTAAAACTGGTAATTATTATGTTTACGATCTTAAAGACGACACCAATTTTCTGATTGAGTCTGCTTCAAATATAAGTTCTCTTAATTGGATTCCTAATTCCAATAACCTCATCTTTGTTAAAAACCAACAAATCAAAACTATTGAATATGATCACAACAATGAAAATACTCTTTTTGCTGGAGATTTCGACTCGCAATTAGTCACCCCAACTAACAACGGACAACAAATTATCACCATAACTTCAGCCTATCAAGGCTCACCTAAAAACCTCTACTTAATCAATATCCGCTAAACCAAATCTTATTGACAAACTCTTTTTTCTATCGCTTCTATATCTTTAACTAAAGCATCTACTTCTTCCTGATTTAAGTCATCATTATCTAATTTTTCAACCAACAACTCAATCTGTTTTTCAGCTTCCTTCCTTAACAAACACCTATCCTTCTCTATATCTCTATATGGCAATTCTAATTGTTGATAAACATCTTCTTTACCTGCCTTACTTGAATCAGGTAAACGCACATTAGCCCTAGCTCCCAATACTTCAGCCCTCTCCTGATTTGCTTTAAATACACCTATTTCGTAAAACCTCAAAGGCAACAAAGCAAAAACCGCCACTACAAAAGAAACAATTAAAGTTCTAGTGTTTCTATTTAAATCATTCATATCAACAGTATGACATTATTATTCCTTGGTCGTCAAGTATTTCTACCTCAACAAGCTGTAGACATACCAACCAGCCAATAAAGTATAGATACCCCACACCACCCACAAACACACCTCACTCAATTTAGATGACTTTATAAAAATTGGATATTTTTTGGGTAATTGCACATAATTCAAATACCACAACAATGGTATATAAGCCACAAAAGCAAACATAGAAATCACCCCAACTAACTGTATCAATATACCCGGACCAACCATCGGCATGGTCAACATTGACTCAATTATCAAAAAAGACAACCAGCCATAATACCAAGCTTTTCTAGTCTTAAATATCTTCCACTTGTCTAACCAACCATAGAAAAAATCAGCCATCTGATTAGCTACTCCATCAGCCAAAGCTAACCAAGTATCCACCAAAAAAGCCGCCGCCACTATCAAAAAAATTACCCTTCCCCACCAACCAAAGCTAGTTTCAAAAAAAGCCGACTGAGCCACTGTAATCGACCAACCCACTGGATATTCACCCTTAGGCCACAACAACACAAACGACAAGAAAGATGTCAAAATAATTGTGACCGCATTAATTAAAACTGCCAACCCCGAATCTATCCTTAAATACCTATTCCAAAACAACCATCTAGATTTATTCACCTCATTGTCTTTTATCATCAAACCTGTCTTGTCTTTTTGAGCCATAGCCACTCCTTTCTCCTGCATCCAGTAGGAATACATCAGATTCAAAAAACCACCCATACCAGCAAAAACCAAAGCCGTAATCAACTTAGAATAGTCAAAATTTAACCAATCCACCCCTTTGCCCAAATTCATTGGATTAAATAAGCCATCTACAAACCGCCACACACTCGCCTTGTTAATCAGTATCACCACCGACAACAACAAACCACCTACCGTAATGACCGTAATCACTTTCATCATTTTTTCTAATAAGCGGTAAACTGATCGGGAAAAAAGCAAGGCTAAACTAAACAAAATCACCATTATATATGCCCAAAACAAAGAACCAAACCTACTATTTCCACCACCCGGCCATTTAAAAATCTCATATAAAGAACTGCCCCCAGCTGTCGCATAGCCACCAAACCACAAAAAGTTAACAAAAAACAAAATAAATAAAAACAAAGTATAGTATTTGTTCACCGACAAAAAACCACTCCAAATACCCTTACCTGTCACCGCCGTGTATTTAGTTATTTCTTTATTAACAAAAAACTGCATCAACGCAAAAGGCAACAATAAAAACAAAAAGGCCTTACCGTATCTAGCCACCAAATAAGGCCACCAAATTAACTCTCCGCCACCCTGAGCAGTTGAGGCCCAAATAAAAGCTGGGCCTAACAACAACCACAAGGAAACTTTTTTAGGTAAATTCACTCGTTTTGTTTTCTTTCTTATCTGCATACCCCATTCTACTCCAACCAAATTCTAATTAAAACCAATTTTTACTCATGCTTTTTAACTAAACCAGTCTATATTATTCACCGATTCTCATCTTTTTTAATCCCTACCAAACAAAGCCAACACCAACCAAAAATCTCCACCAACCACTCATCTTTTTTAACCTTTTCTATTTTTTAATTCATTTATCAAACACCATAACAATATTAAGTAATATAAACAAACCTAACAAACCCCAACTACAACATTTTTCTAAAATTACCAAAACCCATTTTCACCACCACAATACCACCAAAATCAATTTTACAATTCTATTAGCAACTCCACCTCTAACTGCCAAAACCAAATATATTTTTTCTCAACCAAAACTCACCAACCATACTAAACCACAACACTATCTTACTTAATATATCATTTTTTGGTACCCCTACCAGGAATCGAACCTGGATCTGTCGCTTAGGAGGCGACCGTTCTATCCATTGAACTATAAGGGCCTATATAATGTCGGGGATACAGGATTCGAACCTGCAACCTCTGGCTCCCGATACCAGCGCGCTAGCCAATTGCGCCAATCCCCGTCACCCACCGTATTATATCTCAAAACCGACAAATCATAACCACCAACTACCAGACCCATCTCCGCAATATTTTCCGTAATATATTTTGATAATGTTAATTTTTAATCTCCGCAATTTCTAAAGCTAATTTTATTATTTCTCCGCTTCATTTTCCGCATTTCCCCGCAACCATTAAACTACTTTCATGCTCATTCTTTTTGCTTAATCACCCTGTCTTTTACACCTTCAACGGGGTTGCCACATCACGAAGTTTAACTGCCGTGTGGAAGGTTCCTCGCAATGACTTTATGTTCATCATCGTGAGGAGTTGCCTAGGCAACGACGCGACGATCCCGTCGGAACCAAACTCACGCTTTTTACTTAACCACCCTATTTTTTATCCTCAACCAATAATTTCAAAAATAATTTTAAGCGCGCAATCATGTAAGTTCGACGCAACGCGTGAGCACTGCAAAATTATAATTGAAATTATTAATCCTCCTCGCAACGACTTTCACTTTTTTTTCTCCAACAAAACCATAATTAACCACAACAAGTCTATCAAACTATTTCATCCTATTCTTCCACCTAATTACTGAAATTCAATCAAAACTAAAAAACAACCAAAACTCCATTTAAATTACCTACTCCCAAGCTTTATCACTCCAACAAAACTCTGCTAATCTTTAGCCACCACCAACCTAAACTTATCTTTTCTAAAAAAACTTTTACCAAATTCCTTAACTTCTTTCAAACTAACCGCCTTCATTTTTGCCAACTCTCTCCCTAAATTTGCAACCTCATCATCCAACAACAGCCTTCGACCTACAAAATCAGTCCAAAAATTGGTTTTGTCCAAACCCATCTCGCCTTTACCCACCACAAAATCTTTTACTCTCTTCAAATCACCTTCTTTAATAGTCTCGGCCAGAGACAAATAAGCTTCTTTTGTTAAACTTACAACCTCGTCTATTTTGTCTTTATTTACCCCAGCCTGAACCCCCAAATATCCATTCCTAGCCAACAACTGACCCAAAGAAAATACATAATAAGCCCAACCTCTCTTATGTCTTATCTCCTCATATAAATTTGAAGAAGAATTACCAGCCATTAATTGCTCTATTAAAGTAGCCACATATTTCCTATTGTCGTCTCTACCCACCGTCGGCACCCCCAAACAAAAATGCGCCTGATCTATTGTCTTTTTCTTTGTTCTTGTCTTTAGCTTACCCAAACTAACCACCAATTCTTCTGTCACACCAACCCCCTTACCTAACCCCAACCAAACTTCTTCTATTTTCCGCTTAATCTCTTTTTTTACCCCCAAACCACCAGCAATTACAATTACCGTGCCTTCTCCGTTAAAATATTTTTTCCTATAATTCAACAATTTTTCCCTGTCAATTGAACTAACATCTTTCAACGAACCGGCTATATTCCAACAGCCTCTCTTTGATTCTCCGTACAATAATTGAACCAAATCAAAAGACAATCCCATCGTCGGATTATCTTCATACATCTTAATTTCTTCTTTAACCACTCCCAACTCCCTATTCAACTCATCTTCTGGAAAGGTTGGATTGATTAAAATATCTGCCAATATATCGATCGCCCACAAAACATCTCTTTTGACAGTTGTAATCTGATAAGAGGTCATTTCAAAACCGGTTCCAGCATTGTGAATCGCCCCCCTTGAATCTATCTCTATATTAATATCCCTAGCACTTCTTTTTTTAGTTTCCTTAAAAGCCATATGTTCCCAAACATGACTGATCCCAAATTCATCTTTGTATTCATAAGCCGATCCAATTTTTAAAAACACTTCTACGGTCACCGAATTTAAATGAGGTAAATCTATCAACACCACCCTAATTCCATTTTTTAACCTAAATACATCAAACTTATTCATCCTCTCATTCTACCACAACTTCATCATTTTTTAGCAATAAAAAATCCAAATATCACCTATTTTCCCAATCTTCCAATCTTTACCACCCCATTAGCAGTCTATACCATACTCTGCTAGACATACTTTGATATAGCCAACCCATTTCTTTATCAAAATCTTTCACCAACTACAACTATCCACCTCAAACACCCACCCCAATCCTCTCTTTAACTATCAAAACCAAAACTACCCAACTACCAAATTCACCATCCTACCCTCTACATAAATCTCTCTTTTAATTTCTTTCCCCTCTAACCATCTACCAATCTTGTCAACCTCTTTGGCCCTTTTCAGCACTTCTTCCTTAGCTAACCCCTTCTGTATTCTAATCTCGGCCCTCCTTTTACCATTGACCGCCACCGGCACCACTATTTCATCTTCCACCAAATATCTTTTCTCCACCTCTGGCCAACTACTGGCATGGACTGATCCCTCACCCACCTTAGCCCACAAATCTTCAGCCAAATAAGGCGCCAATGGGGCCAACAGCCTAATCATAGCCCTCAAACTTTCCTTACTTATTCCTAACTTCTCATTGTTAATCCCCATTACATTAACCAACTCCATCAATTTAGCCACCGCCGTGTTGTATTTAAACTTTTCTAAATCGTCAGCCACTCCTTTAATAGTTTGGTTCAGTTTAACCAAAAAAATCTCATCCTCAATTAGCCGTTCACCTTTATCAATCGCCTCTACCGCCAACAACACCTTTCTTTCAAACTTATCCAAAAATCTCTTAACCCCCATCAAAGTTTTTTCATTCCATGCCATCACCCCATCAAAAGGCCCCATAAACATCAAATAGCACCTTAACACATCCACTCCATATTGTTTGGTTACACTCTCTGGAATTATCACATTGCCCCTCGACTTACTCATTCTCTGATTGTCTGGTCCTAAAATTACTCCGTGAGAGATTCTTTTAATATAAGGTTCTGGATAATCTTGTGGCACTACCCCTAAATCATATAAAAACTGATAAATAAACCTCGAATACAACAAATGCAAGGTGTTATGCTCATCTCCACCAATATAAACATCAACTGGACACCATTTCTTCAACTCAGTCATACTAGCAAACTGACTATCATTTTCGGGGTCAGTATACCTCAAAAAATACCAATCACTCCCAGCCCAATTTGGCATTGTATCAGTTTCTCTGCTAGCAGGTCCACCACACTTAGGACAAGTTGTTTTAAGCCAATCAATCATTTTGGCCAACGGACTTTCACCTGTCTCGGTTGGTTCATAGGCCTCCACTTCTGGTAACTCAATCGGCAAATCCTCCTCTTTAACCCCCACCCAACCACATTTAGGACACTTGACCATCGGTATCGGCTCTCCCCAATAATGCTGTCGGCTAAATATCCAATCTCTCAAATGATAATTATCAGCTCTGTCCCCAATTCCCTTATCTTTCAAAAAATCAATTGCTTTTTTAATCGCTTCTTGAGGTAACAAACCATTCCAATCTCCCGAATTAATCATTTCACCCCTATCAACTTCCGTGTAAGCGCTCTCTTCAAAATCATGATCTTCCGCTCCCTTAATTACTGGCACAATCTTCAAACCAAACTTCTTAGCAAAAGCAAAATCCCTTTCGTCGTGAGCTGGCACCGCCATAATTGCCCCCGTCCCATAGCTACTCAAAACAAAATCAGAAATCCAAATCGGTATTTCTTGACCATTGACTGGATTTATAGCCATCAAACCACTGTCCACTCCCGTTTTTTCCTTAGCCAACTCAGCTCTCTCCAAATCCGACTTCTTGCTAGCCTGCTTGACATATTCCCTTATTTTGTCAATTCTTTCATCATCAGATCTCTCAGATGCAATTTTAGAAGCATTAGAAAATAAGGCTTTTACTAATTTATGCTCAGGCGCTACCACCATAAAAGTCGCTCCATACAAAGTATCAGGTCTAGTCGTAAACACCTCCAATTCTTCTATTTCACCTATCTTATCTTTTAGCTTAAACTTCAACTTAGCCCCACTTGACTTACCTATCCAATTTATCTGAGCCGATTTAACTTTTTCGATAAAATCAGTTTTTTTCAAACCCTCAATCAGTCTATCGGCATAATCGGTAATTTTAACCACCCATTGCGACAAATTCCTCTGACTCACCTCGTGCCCACATCTCTCGCACTTACCATCAACCACTTCCTCATTAGCCAAACCAATTTTACAACTAGGACACCAATTTATCGGCATTTCTTTTTTATAAGCCAAACCCTTTTCAAACAATTTCAAAAAAATCCACTGAGTCCACTTATAATAGCTAGGATCAGTTGTATTCACTTCTCTATCCCAATCAAAAGAATAAGCCAATCTTTTCATCTGTTTTCTAAACATATCAGTATTCTCTTTAGTTACTTCCTGTGGTTTTCTTTTCATCTTGATGGCATAATTTTCAGTTGGCAAACCAAAACCGTCCCAACCCATCGGAAACAAAACATCAAAACCTTTCATTCTCATAAAACGAGCATAAACATCGGCTCCGGTAAAACTAAATGCATGACCTACATGCAAACCACTACCTGATGGATAAGGAAACTCCACCAACACATATTTTTTCTTGCCTTTTTTACCCCCAGCCTTATACAAATCCCTGTTTTCCTCCCAATATTTACTCCACTTCTCCTCTCTTTTAACTATTTTTTCTTCTACTTTTTGTTTCATTTTTATTATCTAAATACTAAAAAACCCCGTTCTCACGGGGTCTATAACCATAACCGACCCCTCACTCAGCCTAAAAGCAATAGTGAAAGGTTTTTGCTATTTGTCATAAAACCATTATACCACCACAGTTTATTTTCCTCTAGTTACCACAAATGCTCTCAATAAAACCTGTTGATATCTTTTCTTTTGAAAAAGATATTTGAAATTCAAACCTTCCCTGTTTCCTCCGGCCACATCCACACCAATTTCGTCCATAAACACCGCAAATTTCTCAGCCATCTCATAATCCCTCTCTCGCGGGTTCCTTCTCTCATCCAAAAACAACAGTCTAAGATACACATTTTTATACACCTCCTTCAACTTATCTTCTAAACCATCGGGTATATCAATCAAACTGGTTTCTGCCACCTCAAACACAGTAGAAATAACATCATTCCAGTCTTCACTAATAGTCACATCTTCTTTCTCCATAGCCATAAATTTCTCATACATCTTCCACTCTACATTCAATTCTCTAAATCTACTCTCCGAAGCGACTGCCCTTCTCCACCAATTATCAACAGATGCCACATCTTCTTTGTCAACTTCTCCGTTTAACAACTCATTATTTACCATCAACAATTTACCATCCTTACTAGGTTGTAATAAACCACCCCTATTTATTTCTTCTACCGCCAACCTAACCAAATCCCTCACCGAATTCACAAATTCATGTCTAATCTTTGACAACACTTTTTCCTGCTCAGATAAATCAGATATTCCCAATAGTTCTTCCATTGCTCCACGCACCCCCCTAAACTTAAACTCTATTCTTCCATCAGCATGTTGAGTGGCTGCCACGCTACAAATAGTTCTGTCGCCAGCCACTGCCGGATCAAAACCAGACAATTCAATCCCTTTGTCACCACCAAACATTTTAGAAGAATCTGGCAACCGACCCCAAGAAAATAAAATTGCAGGATCAAACATCGCAATTACGTCATCTCTATGAAAAAGCTTCAGTGCCTGTCTCAACGCCTTCTCAACCGTAGGATTGTGTATTAATGTTAAGGTGTCATATATAGATAAACCCCCATCCCTAACCATACTGATTTGTTCTTTTCTATCTTTGGCGTATCTCATTAAACCAGCTATGTCATCAATACCACTAGACACCAACATAGGAATTTCTGCCAATCGTCTTGCACCAGCAAAACCAACACAATTCATACCAGTTGTAGGTACTTTGTCCTCCAATTCCATCTCTACCAACACCCGTCTCAAAGCTTTAAAAATGGCTAGTTCATATAAAGATTTCGGAGAAAAACCAAAAAACTTTGAAACGTCAGACACCAACCTTGTTTCATCGCTATCAAAAACCTGTTCTGGCACCCTAACACTTGTCCCATTTTCTTTAACATGCCCCCCAATCGCTCCTCTTTTATACGATACCATAGGAGCAGGATATGAAGCAGTATCACTTGCCTCAAACACCCTTCCAACCATATCGTCACACAACAACAACATATTTTTATCAGCATGACCTCCATCTTCCACTATATGAAAAGTACGATTAACCATTGAAACAGGCCCCCAATCCTTGTCGTTGACCACAAACTCTGCCACCCTCCCAGATCCAGCTCCAAATTTGCGCACTACACGCCTAGTCTGTCCTGAGTATTCGCTCTGTCTACCAACCACAAAAGTTAAACCAAACCGATCTTCAGGTCTTTTTATCTTCTCATTACCCTTCTTTCTATTTCTTCTTTCCGTCTCTTTTTTTTCTTTATCAGTCAACGGTTCTTTCAATCTAATTCCAGCCATTTTTCTACTTACATCTTCCAACCCACCATTCAAAACCTCACCCCTAACCAAAAAAGGACGACCATCATACACAATACTAACCAAATCATCAGAACGCAATCTAAACAAGCCATCTTTGTCTACCCCCAATGCCAACAAAATAGAAGGGTCACTTGCCGCCATCTCGTATATAGTAGCCACTTGCTTACTTTCATCTCCCAAAGGATCAATCGTTTCTGGAACATTACCACCAAAAATATCTTTTACTTTTTCTACAGCTTCAGTCAACCTCTCTCTTTCGGTCATTATAGCAGAAGCTAGCAACACATCCATAGAAACCACATCTCTACCTCCCTCTTCCTTGCTATTATTCATATTTTCAACCAAAATATCTACCTTAGCCAAAAGTGTATCCTTGTCCACCTCGTCTTTAAAACGCACTTCTGCGCTACTAAACCAGAGGTTCTCCGTCTTTGTTCGTCCAGCCCACTTCAACATTCTCCTTAATCTCGTGTCCCAAGGGTGAGCAGCTTCTGCTTCTGAAATATTGATTTTTTCTTTTTTTTTATCAGCTCCCACTGAACTGACAACCCTGTCTTTTATTTTATTCCATTCTTCTACACTTGTCTTCGAAAACACCCCACCAACCGCTGCAAAAAAATAGTCAACTAACACACCTGTAGACTTATCAACTAAAAAACGATGAGGTCTTTTAACCAATTCTGCTCCACTACCCACTCCAACTTCCCTAGTTTCTCCTGACATAATCCCATTTAACCATTTTTCTACTCATACCGCAACGCATTCAGAGCACTAATCTGCCTAGCTCTCTTACTCGGATACCAACCCGTCGCAATTCCCACAAAAAAAGACACCGCTAAAATAAAAAAAGCAAAAAACCACGGCATATAACTTATATTCATAAAACCTTGACCCTTGAAAACCGACACTGAACTCAAAGCTATTGACACCACTTTTCCCAAAAACAAACCTAACAACACCCCAAAAAAACCACCCCCCATACCCATAATCATCGATTCAGCCAAAAACAACTCCTTCACCTCCTTAGACAACATCCCCATCGACTTCATCACCCCCACTTCTCTAGTTCTTTCCAACAAAGACACTGTCATTGTATTAAACATACCTAAACTAGCCACCGCCAAAGCAATTGTCCCCAAAAAACCCAATAAAACCCTTAGGTTTCTAAATAGCTTTTCAATCTCTTCCACCGTATCCAAAGCACTACTGGTTTTTAACCCCATCGTTTCTATTTCCTTCCTCACTCCAGCCACCTCACCTTTTTTCTTAGCCACTATTTTCAACTGAGAATAGTTTTTAACTCCCAATCTCTTAGCATCGGCCAGATGAAAATAATAGTAACTACCACCATCGTCGTCAACCACCCCTTTAATTACATATTCCACCTCCTCTGAATCTTTTCTACCCGACAAACCTGGTACCAGACTATCAGACAACACATAAGAAACCTTAAACTTCTTACCAATCGCCTCCTTTGCTTTCAAATTAAACACCGCCAACATTCCCGAACTCACATAAGCCTCAGCCACCGGCATACCATAAAAACTCACCTGCTTATCTTCCTCCTTAGCCTCAGACTCTCCCAACCCCTTTAACTCTACCCACTCAATCCCCGAAGAATCAGTCGAAATTTTAGCCTCAAAAATATCGGCTGAAACTGAAGTTACGGCCGACCCCGATGCCTTTTGAGCTGAAACACTAGCCTCGTCACTATCACCCAACACCTCACCCACAACCACTTCTTCGCCTAAATATTCATCTAAACTCTCAATCCCATATTCAGACCCACTATTATCATCGATAACCAAGTTATCTTCCATTACACAACCAACCACCCACTTTCTCTGACCATGATCATTTAAAACAGGCACTAGACCCTCATCATCGCCACTCATCCACAAAGGTAATTTAGCTCTCATCCAAATTGAAAATTCCTTTTCGTTTTGACTATCTCTAGCCACTTTATCTATTCTACCCAAAAAATAATGCTCTCCCCAAACTTCCTCGCCCACCAACTGACCTTCGCCCCTAATTACATAACCTAAAAATTGACTATCAGTCTGGCACTCGCTCCACACCCCCACCTTTTCTCCTTCTACTACATTAAAATTTCTTATTCCTTGACTAGCCTTATCTCCACTATCCACTATCACAATTTCTTGTCTAGCCCCCGACACTTCTCCCGGTCTATCTCTAAAATTAAAACTAACATCTTTGTCTTCATAATCCTGCCCAGCTAACATTTGCACATTCATGGCTTCCAAATAATCTTTATTTACTCCAAACGACATCACATCCAAAACCGAGTTATTAAAATTTATTCTTGACACCATTGAAACCGAAGGAATACCCTTTTCTATTCCCTTTATATTTTCCACTTTAGCCAAAAAATCGTCATTAATTTTTACATTAACCGCCTCCCCCACTCCCACATCAACCATTCTTAATTCATCTAATCTAGCCACCCTCTTAATCACCAACCTCTCCAAACCATAACCCAAAGATACCAAAAAAACAATCGCTCCTACTCCAACCGCCATACCTCCAATAGTTACTACTGCCCTGCCTTTTTTAGCTTTCAAATTTCTAAAAGCCAACTCGATGATATACATTCTCGACACATCTCCGTCTTTTCTTCCGTCTACTTTCTTAATAATTTTTTTAATCTGCCTCACCCAAAACCGGCCATCAAACCTGGATCCCAATTTTTTAATCAGTTTAAGTTTTCCCCAAAAGACTAAACTGTTTTCTAAAAAATACAAAAACAATAAAACTATAAAAACCATATTAGTCCACAACAACTTTGGTA
>Ga0164311_10000875_pt1 | contig 14038 bp, 11 predicted proteins | sample GuaBasSedimGuay2_FD_121796 | JGI IMG/M metagenome (GOLD analysis project Ga0164311, IMG submission 121796) | Subseafloor sediment microbial communities from Guaymas Basin, Gulf of California, Mexico - Guay2, Core 4569-9, 9-12 cm | ecosystem: Environmental > Aquatic > Marine > Hydrothermal vents...
CGGGTGCGTAGCACCCTAGCGCACGGCGCACCTTCCTTCCCACTACGAGACACCTTTCTTTCAGGCCATGATGCGCCCGCCTTTGGTTTTCAAGGGCCCATCCGCTTGAACGAAGGGCGCATGGTGGCCTGCGTGTGACCTTCCTTTTCGTCTTTTCCACTTGACTGACGGCGAAGGCGACGCCTAACGGCCCAGCTTCACCTGCGCGGCGGGTGCGTGGGAGCACTGTTGCTAGAGAGTTGACCAGCAGCGCGTGTGGCCTCGATTTTCGGGCGGCGTAGCCGCGTCAGGTGCAAGCTGTTGTTAGTGAATAAACTGCTCCCAGCACAAGTGCCCGCCCCTGCAAGACCACACCGGCGAACGTTACCGCACAAGCAAGCAACTCGTTTTCCAAAGCGCAGTAACCTCTCACTTGCCAGCGAATAGACTGCCGCAACAACGCCATCTGCGACATTCGCACCGAAGTTTGCTCATCGTTGAGCAAATGATAGCACGATTTTGTTCTGCAAGCAAACTACCTTCCTCCCCGCTCACTATCACCGTTCCCTAAAATAACTTGCGATTGATTTGACGAATCGCGGCATATGGATATAATATACTTCCAATCTCTTATTGTACACTTCTAATAGGAATGGAAGTATGTCATACGGTTATACCTACACATTTCCCGCGCTACGCGGCATACAAGCAGGGCGCGAGTACTATGTTGCGATGTGCCCCCTGAAGTTGCTACCCAGGATTTTTCTCTTCGATGAAGCCCCCGTTCCACCCGAACTACGTGCCCAGCGAACGCTAAATCGCGCCCGTGTACCAGAAATCGCCCGTTACATCTTGGAGAATCAGCACGACTATGCCTTTTCTGCTATTACCGCGGCCATTGACGGCCAAGTGAGTTTCGAGCCGGCCAACATGGGTGATGGCACGTCTGATGTTGGGCGTCTGAGGGTACCAATGTCGGCCCGATTTGTGATCAATGACGGCCAACACCGGCGGGCTGCAATCGAAAAAGCGCTGGAGGAACGCCCTGAACTGGGCAACGAGACGATTGCCGTTGTCTTTTACCTGGATAAAGACCTGCGCCGCAGCCAGCAACTCTTTGCTGATCTGAACAAGCACGCAGTGCGCCCAACTAAATCGCTGGGGATTCTCTACGACCGTCGCGATCCCCTCGCTGGATTGGTTCGCCACTTGGCCCGCAATGCAAAGCTTTTCAAGGGACTTGCTGAATTGGAAAAGACCTCGATCTCGAACCGTTCCATCAAACTTTTCACTTTGAGCGCCATATATCAGGCGACCGGCGCTCTGCTGGGCAAAAGCAGAGCGGAGCCAATAGATGATGGCGAAAAGGAACTAGCAATGCGCTTTTGGGATGAATTGGTCGAAGTAATTTCGGAATGGCGGCTGGTGATCGAGCGCAAAGTCAGCAGCGCCGAGTTGCGCCAAGACTATGTTCACGCTCACGCTGTCACTTTGCATGCGTTAGGAATCGCTGGACATGCCCTGGTGAAAGCCCATCCTAGTGATTGGCACCAACGGTTACAACGCCTACGCCGGATTGATTGGTCACGTAGCAATGTCGAGATATGGGAAGGCCGCGCTATGTCAGGAGGACAGATGAGCAAGGCGCATAGGAATGTTCAGGCCACAGCTATCTTGATCAAGAAAACCCTGGGCCTGAACTTGACCACCGCAGAACAATTGGCCGAGGCCCGCCTCGTCTCCATCAAACAAGAATCTGCGTCTGCAACATAGAGGATGTTATAATGTCTACCCTGGAATCAACCAAGAGAGCATCCATCTTTGACCGCTGTTCGATAGACGACATTTACGAAGAAATCCGCAAGGTTTACCAGAGCTACCCTTATCCCTGGGTAATTGGCTACAGCGGCGGCAAAGACTCAACCACAGCCCTACAATTGGTTTGGTATGCATTGGCCGAGTTACCCCCCGAACAGCGACGGAAACGGGTATACGTGATCTCGACCGACACATTGGTAGAAACGCCTGTTATTATGGATTATATTGATGAGACTCTGCAACGTATCGAAGAACACGCTGCCGAGTCCAAGATGCCTTTCACAACTCAGAAATTGGCCCCCGTCCTGGACGACACTTTCTGGGTCAACCTCATCGGTCGGGGTTACCCAGCTCCCAATCGCCTCTTTCGCTGGTGTACGGAACGCTTAAAGATCAATCCTTCCAACCGTTTTATCTTGAGCAAAGTAGCTGAACACGGCGAGGTGATTCTGGTTCTTGGTATCCGCAGAGGGGAAAGTGCTACCCGTGATCAGGTCATCAATATGCACCGCTTCAGAGGGCATCTTCTAGCCCGGCACGGTCAATTGGCCGGAGCATGGGTGTATATGCCAATAGAACATTTCTCCACGGATGACGTCTGGAAGTACTTGCTCCAGGTACCATCTCCCTGGGGAGGAGACAACCGCAGTCTGGCTTCACTGTACCAATCTGCCAATGATGGTGAGTGCCCTATGGTTGTTGACGATACTACTCCTCCCTGCGGCAACAGCCGTTTTGGCTGCTGGACATGCACGGTAGTTGCCAGAGACCGTTCTATGGAGGCGATGATTGATTCTGGCGAAGAATGGATGATTCCTTTGCTCGAGTTCAGAGATTGGTTGGCTTCCACACAAGACCCGGCGGTCAAACCTCAGCAAAGAGAATTCAAGGGACGCAACGGGCGAGTGAGAATCACAGACAAGGGCCTACTCTGGCGCACTTTTACTGCCGAGACGTCGCGGGAGGCCCTGCGACGCCTGTTACAAACCCAAGTTCAGGTGCAGCAATACGACCCCAGTCTTGTTCTGATTAGCAAGGACGAGTTGAAAGAGATTCGTCGTTTGTGGCTGACCGAGCGCCAGGATTGGGAAGACTGGTTGCCCAAAATTCATTCCCAAGTGACCGGCGAATCCATAGGCTGGGACGTCAATGATACAAACACGCCCGGTCGGTTGGAACTCGAGTTGTTGCAGGAAATCGCACTCAGGCAGAACGTCCCAGTACAGTTAGTGCAGAAACTAATAGACACCGAGTGGCAATATTACGGCATGCATCGGCGCGGACTGATTCACAAGACCATAGAGAGGGTACTGAACGAAGATTGGCGCACCCTTGAGGAAATTCAGGCAGAGGTAAAACTGCGCCAACAGCAAGCCAGCGGGCCAATGGAGATAGCATGATCATCCGAGAGGTTGAATTATCGAATTTTGGCATTTATGGCGGTAATGAATCTTTCGACCTGACCCCCGTACCGTTGAATGGCCTTAGCCGCCCCGTTGTCCTGTTCAGCGGCAAGAACGGCGTCGGCAAGACAACTATTGTCGAGGCTATTCGCCTGTGTCTGTATGGCCCTTTGTCACTGGGCAATCGAGTTAGTCGGATGGCCTATGAAAGATACCTGGCAGAGCGTATCCACAAACCCTCCAATCCGGCCCAGCGACCGACATCGGCCAAAGTAGGACTGGTCCTGAACTGCGTCAGTGTGGGACAGAGGCAGACTTATCGTATTGAAAGAAAGTGGGATCTGGTTCAGAATAGAGTGAAAGAAAAAGTTGACATCTGGATTGGGCAAGATAGACAGAAGTCAACTGATTTTGGTGATGCCGCGCAAAAGGAAAGTTTCTTGCGTGAACTGATGCCACTTCAAGCGGCCAATGTGCTGTTTCTCGATGGCGAGAGGCTACAATTACTGGCTGAAGATGGTACTGTCAGCAATTTACTGACTGACGCAGTCGAAACGCTGTTCGGAATCAACTTGGTGAAGCAACTTCAGAGAGATTTGGACGTTTACCTTTCACGCAAGTCGGATAACAACAGTGAGACCTCGCCACAAGCACGTCTTCAGGAACTCGACCGACGAGCAGTCGATCTTGAAAGTAATCGCTCAGACCTGCGGAGTAAGCAACAGGCCAACAGACGGGCAATAGCAAGCAAAAAACGTGCTCTAGTCAACCAGGAGCAACAGATAGCTAGCGAAGGTAAATGGTTCGCCGAGCAATTGAATGCTCTGAGAATGACCCACCAGCGACTGGAAGCGGAGATTGAAATACAGCATCACCAAGTGCAAGAGATGACCAGCGGCTTATTGCCCTTTGCTATTGCTCCTGAAATGTGCCGGCGTGTGGCTACCCGCTTGCGACTTGAAGAGGAATATGAGCGGGCAATGGCATCACAGCAAGTATTGGAGGAGCAACTGGAACGGATTCGAGATGAGGTCGCTTCGCCCCAGTTCTGGGCCGACGTTGGCATGGCAGTGAACGAGAGCGCAACGCAAGAGATATTGTTGAGATTGGAAGCCATTCTGAGGCAATCTGTTACAGCTTCGGATATTGATCCAGCGCAAGTTATCTTGCGGGTTTCTGATCAGGACCGTCAGATGCTACTGACGTGGATTGGTCAATCTCTGACTGATGTCCCGCAACGATTTTGCCAGGTTGTCAACCGACTGAGCGCCCTAGAAACTGAGTTTGAGCGGATTGGTAAGGAACTGGATCTGATACCTGCCGATGAAACGCTGAAGCCTTTGGTCGAGACGCTGCATCAATATACCCAGGAATTAGGCGGATTGCAGCAAATAGATCAAGACCTGACTGAGCAAATCCGGCACGTAGAATACGAGCTCGAGCAAACTGGCTACGAACTGCGACGGGTTCGCCAGCAGATAGCCGAAAAGGAGTATCACAATCAACGAATTCAACTGGCAACCAAAACCCAACTCGTGCTGGAAGAGTATGTGCGTGAATTGACTCGAGAAAAGATTGCCTTGCTTGAAAAAGCGTTGACTGTCCGATTCAATGAACTATGTCATAAGGAATCCCTGGTAGAAACCATCAGGATAGACCCGGAGTCCTACAGTATCACTCTCTACCGACAAGGGCAACCTTTCGAGTGGGCTTTTCTTTCTGCCGGGGAGAAGCAGCTTTTGGCTGTAGCAATTACATGGGCTTTGCGAGAAGTATCGGGCCTCCCGCTACCCATTATCATTGACACTCCTCTGGCGCGGTTGGACAGTGACCATCGCCTCAGCATGGTGCAAGATTATTTTCCCCGCGCCAGCCATCAAGTCATTGTATTTGCCACCGATACCGAGATTGATGAGCAGATGCTATCCAGACTGACTCCTGCTATCTCGCGCATTTATCAATTGGACTATGATCCCGATCAAAGCAAGACAAATTTGAAAGAAGTTGTTGTCTGATGAAGCTAAACCGGCTACGTGTTTGTCAGCAAGTCTCCAATCGGCTGAGCATTCTAAAAGGGCGAACCGGCCTGACTCCCAATATCCTGTGCCGGATAGGGTTCTGTTTGTCCTTGAACGATCCAGCGATCCCCAATCCGGATGACTACCCGCCGGACAGCGAACGAGAGGTCAATCGCCACACCTTAACCGGGCCATGGGATCAGTTGTTTGTAGCCCTGATCAAGGAGCGGTGTCAGCAAGACGGGTTGCCTCTTGACGACGCTATGCTAGCAGCCCAATTTCGGGCGCACATCAACCGGGGCGTGTTGCTACTCTACAAGCGGGTGCGTTCCATAAATGACCTGGTTTTACTGATGCCTAGAGACATTCTGCAGAACGCGCAACGAGTTGACAGTCTGGAGTCGGACGATGCCATTTAACGCGATATACCTGGATTACAATGCCACGACGCCGACAGATCCCCGCGTGGTAGAGGTAATGCTCCCCTATTTCACCGAGGAATTTGGTAATGCAGCCAGCATTGACCACGAGTACGGACGCAGGGCCAAGCAAGCCGTAGACAGAGCACGAGAACAAATCGCAGCGACCATCAATGCCCGACCTGACGAGATCATCTTTACCAGCGGGGCCACCGAATCGGATAATATCGCGCTATTTGGCGTAGCCAGCAAGTATGCTGGCAAAGGTAATCATATTATTACCTGCGTTACCGAACACAAGGCCGTACTGGATTGCTGTATGCACCTGGAAAAAACGGGGAAGAGAGTGACTTACTTGCCTGTGAACCAATACGGCCTAGTTGACCCTGACGATGTGCGTCAAGCTATTACACCTGAAACGATTCTGATCTCCATTATGGCAGCCAACAATGAAATAGGCACCCTGTCGCCTTTGCAGGAGATCGGCGCTATCGCCAGGGAACACAACATTCTGTTTCATACAGACGCGGCTCAGGCTGTGGGGCATATTCCAATAGATGTGCAAGCGATGAATATAGACATTATGTCGCTATCGGCCCACAAAGTCTATGGTCCCAAAGGAATCGGGGCACTCTGTCGTCGCCGCAGCAATCCGCGCGTAAGACTAGAGCCGATAATCTATGGTGGGGGTCACGAGCGGGGGATTCGCTCAGGCACGCTGAACGTGCCGGCTATCGTCGGTTTCGGCGAGGCTCTTTCCATTGCTCAAAGAGAAATGGAATCAGAGACTGCTCGTTTCCGAGATTGGACTCGGCGAATATACCAACGTCTGGGAGAAGAAATTGACCCGGTTCAATTGAACGGCCACCCAACGCAACGACTTGCACACAACCTCAACCTGAGTATTCCGGGCATAGAGAGCAAGGCGCTCATCGTGGGGTTGAAAGGGGTGGCGATCTCTACCGGTTCGGCCTGCACGTCGGCTAAAGTGGAACCGTCACACGTGATCCTGGCGCTCGGTTTTGGTGAGGAACGAGCACATAGCGCGATCAGAATTGGGGTGGGCAGATTCAATGATAGCACCCAGATTGATCTGGCTATTGATAGAATAACAAAAACTGTTCGGCAACTTCGAGCACTACGCGCTTCCTGGCAAGGTTCCAGCTAACACGGGCTTGTCATCAAGCAGTGCGATTTCTACCGCTAACGTCGTGAAGCATTCGGCTACCTACATAGATCTTCTCAGCAAGACTTCTGCTCTGGGCTCTATCCAGGCTATGAGACGATCCCTCAAAGAGGGTGAAACCCAGGCATCGTTGTACCGAGATGCACCCAGCAGACGACAGCGATCTAATAATACGCCATCAACGATGACACAATTCTGTGCAAATACCTTATCTGAGAAGGAAAACGGTGCTGAAAAGGCTCTCTGGGGCGTTGTGGTAAACTGAATCAAGCTTCGCCACACCTTCAAGTTTGGTGTGTGTAATTTCGGCTTCCAGTTCGCGCCACTCGCACACTGCACGAGATACACGGGAATCCCCACGCGATTGTCCGGGAATGGCCTGTACCATAACAGATCTAACCCCATTTCTTTTGCATTTGGGTCATTCCACAACTCAAGACGCCCCTTTACCTCTCCCAAGCATGCTGCAACTTTTTCCACAACCTGTCCGAGACTCGCTGTGTTGGTCCTTGTCCATCCGGTTTGATGGACTATCCAAGTACTGCCATACTGTGCTTCGAGGGATTCTTTGGTCAACAATTCAAACAGGTCGCCTTGATCTGTGTAATCACGCCCGAACTCACTCGCCCACCAATCATAGGAGGGAGCTAGTGATAAAAGGATACAAAAGGTATAAGCAGGCGCGTCTCTCCATTGCGCTCTGCGTCGAATCCATCGCTTGTCCATAGTGAACGCACAACCATTTCCAATCCAGGACAGGCGTCTTTGCAGTTCTGCCCAAGCGTTCACTACCCCCTCGCGAGCAAAGTCCTCTGTAACGTATATCTCTTCTTCAATCAACACATCAGCTATGTCAATCAAGGATAACTCGTTATCACCGAAAAGAATACTCCCCTCAATCCAATCACATAGAACATCAAGGTGTACGTTATGCTCTCGGACTGATCTAGCAAATCCTTTCGTGGGAATGGCAAGCATCAACCTTACACCTCTTCCGCTACTAAATCCTGACGAATCTCGGGAAAGACTTTCAAGAGTTGCAATGCATCAGCACCCAATCGACGTACTGCATTTTTGAGTTCAGAGGAGCCTTTGTAGAGGTGGGCACGAGACAAGGCCATCTCAATATTGTCTGCCGCTTCCTCTATATACCTAACAATCTCGGATTCATCACCCCCTGCTATTCGGAACGCAACTTCAAAATTTGGATTTGTTGTGCGCTTCAAGTATTGGACCGCTTCTTCGCTCTCGAGGATTTTGCCAAAACCGCTAACTTGGCGCGTATCAGTGACCAGTGGGTGCATGTCTTTAGTACCAAAGAGCCAGCGTGCAAAGCGGGCTAAATTCTCTAGGTGGTCGTCAGGAACAGGTCTCTTGGCTGTTTGGAGATCGGCCATTATGTCAATCTGCAAGTACTGCCTGACACCTTCTGTTTGCACTGACATATACAATACAGCAAAACGTCCATCAGCCAGTTCCGGGTCAAAGCTCTCAACCGAGTCTTCAATTTGCAGTAACAAACGATAGGCAATGTAATGCTTGCGAACAGTAGGAGTTTTACTACCTATTTTGCGCATTACTTGTTCATACGTCAGGCCTTGTTCATCAATCAATTTGGCAATGAACCCTGCTTTCTCGTCTGCCCCCCATTGTTTGATGCCTGTCACATGTCGAAATCCCAGGAATGCTTGTACATCTTTGCGCGAGTCAACAAGGATGTAAGGAACTCGGGTAAACAAAGTGGGCAGGGGTTCTGCGCTTTCGCTCATAGTTTCCCATTTTTTAGATACGGGTCGTCCCTCATAGGCAGCGTGGAGGTATTTGAGTGCAGCCAGTCTACGGTTGCCTTCTACCACAACAAGTCTTGGGCTACCGTCGAGTTCCTCCTCCTCCACTACTAACAAAGCTTCATGAGTCCAAAACCCTCCATTTTCCAGATATGAGAGGGCAAGTTCCTCAAGTGTCCAGGTTCTCATACTTTCTAAAACTTTTTCTTGAGTAATCTCTCGCCCTATGTTACTCCGACCAAGTCGCGGGTTCATTGGGTCAAGATAAAGCTCGTCAATAGGTGCAAACTGAAGACCTGTGCTAATAGTCATGTCTTACTCCTGTCTGTTTCTGTTGCACTGGGATCGCACAAGCAAGAGAGCCGAATGCTTGTTGGACATCTTGCACTTACTTGTTGCGACGATAGGTTGAATTGATCAAATCAACTAGATTCCATAGGGGGTGGCCATGTTCACCAAGTAGATGCACTTTCAAATCCTGTATACCAGCATGTGCATACTCCTCAGCGATAGTCAGAATATCACCCAGATGCAACAAAATATCCACATCGCGGGTGGCAGAGATAGCTATGGCCTTCAGCAAAGAGAAGTCGTTTTCGGTGAAAACCTCTCTACGAATGGTCTGTTTTTTGCCTGATGATAGTTGCCGGCGGCTGCCATTGCGATACCCGAGACATGCGGCGAACATAAACACATCCTTATATGTCTTGAAGGGGGATTGCTCTATGTTTGTATCTTTTGTCAGATCTTCATAAATCTGCATCACCGCATCGTCAATATTGACACGATCGCTTCGTGAAAGCTCAGTCTCGGTCATTGTCATTCCCTTTCAAAATAGTCGTGCAACTCGTCTCTCGATTAAAGTGCAAACGGTATTCGGCCCCGATACGCGGCTCAAGGTTCTCCCGCGCCTGGTCGCGTAATTCTTCGTCGGTTACAAAAAGTACAAGTTGCTCAGTCAGTTCAGGCAAATGCTCCGTAATACTGCTGCGATGGTAAGACGAGAGACGTCCGAATGGTGTATCCATCACTAACGGCGCTTTTCCCTCACTGATCCGCGACATAGCCGTGACAAAAGACAGGCTAAGAACCTGGCGTTCTCCGGCGGAAAGCTCCGGACGGGCCGGTCGATCATAACGATCAATGACTTGCAGATTATAGTCCGGCCCCAATCGGATATTCTGAAAATGACTGCTCTTCCAAATCAACTGCTTGAAAATCTCCCCTGTTTTGGCTTCGATGCGCCGACGCATATCATCGGCAAAGGCCTGATACATCTCATCAATAGCATCGGCTGAGCGCTGGGCCAGGGCTGCTTTGCGGGCCAATAAGCGCTGCTTGTTTTTATCCTTTTTTGCCCTCTCAATCTGCTTCTCCAATTGGCTGATGTCTTTGGTGAGAGTCTCAATGCGGCTATCCAGGCTGCCTTGTTGCAACAGATAACTATCAATATCCGCCTGAAAGTCTCGACGCTGCATCTCCAACTTGCTGATTTCCTCTTGCGGCGAGCCTTCGAGTTGGCGGCTCACATCATCCAGCTCTTCGTCAAGTGCTTTCATACGCTCTCGTAGTTCCACTCGGCGGCGCATACCTTTGTCCAGATCGCTCCTTAACGACTGCCTCTGTTCGTCGAGGGCGCGCAAGGAAGCGTTCGTTGCCAGCACATCATCCTCCAGTGAACCCGGCACAGTATTGTGCATCAACTCGAGCAACCGGCGGTGTTCTGGGCCATCTGGCTCAAAGGAGCGGCCACAGATACATTCCATCCGGTCTATCAAGTCCTGAAGGAACTGCTGACGGATACTGCTGGGAATCTCACCCTTTTCCCGTTTCTCGTCGAGTACAGTCAAGGCGCGTTCAATGGCTGTCCAGGCGACAATAGTAAAACCGCTCGTGGCTGTTTCCCTAATGTCGCTCACTAACTGTCTCATCTCAGACTGACGTTGCGCGAGTTCACGCTCGATCCGCTCTCGCTGCTGTTGCAATGCGCTGGCATTTTGCATCTCTGACAATCGGTGGTCAATATCTGCTGTTTTGCGACGGACAGATTCGATTTCACGCACCAGATTTTCCTTCTGGGCCAGTGCGCTTTCCTTATCGGCGCGGGCTTTTTCCTCCTGCTCAATCAAGTCCCGCAACTCGCCGGTGGAAATGCTCTTCAATTCGCGACGATACTCAGCCGCCACATCTTGCAGATGCTTCCGCCCCCGCGTCAGTACCTCCAACTTTAGCACGTTGTAGATAGCATAGCGCACTTCGTCGCCCGCCTCTGGCTTGGCAAAATTATCAATCTTTTCACCATCGAATAGAAAGTACGTGCGCACGTTACTTGGGAGAATAGCATTCATCGCGCCAATCGGGTTGTTTACTCTCTTCGCCTGACCGTCCTGGCTAGTGCGCATCATGGTAAAGTCCTCCCCGCTATTGACAAGGACAGAACTATCAGATTGTTTCGTGCCGGTAAGGCGGCGTGAGACCAAGTATCGCTCATCGTTATGTAGAAAGGCGAGTTCGACCGATGTACTGACGGTCTCGCCATCTTGGGCGCGGCTGGCAGCTTCTTTACTTATCAACTCTCCTACACTGGAGACACCTTCGCCGTATAGACACCAATTGATAGCTAGAAAGAGAGACGTCTTGCCCGCGCCGTTCACTCCATGAATGACCGTCACATTGCGTTGGTGGTCTCTGGAAAAGGCGAGCCGCTGACGACCATAATACTGACGAAAGTTCTCGATGGTGATACGCTCAAGCTTCATTTTTGACCACCTGCTTTATGATTTGCTTGATTTGCTCCTTGACACGTGGGCGCTCCATACTGATATGCTCCTGTTCAAGTGCCAATATATCGGCGATGACTTGTCGTACATCCTGATCATATTCTTCAAATAATTTCAACAGACGATCTCTGAGCATTACTCCTCCCCACCTAAAAGTCCATCAAACCATAGCGGTCGGCAATGTTCCAGACCACGTCCAATGCCTGATGCTTGTTCAATGCTGGATTGGCGAACTCTCTGAAGCGTCGTAATTCCCGACGCATAATACTACGCTCAGCTTGAAATGTCGGCGAATTCGCCGACACGGCCCACGCTGTCGGTGGCACAGTTATCAGGTCGTGAATGACCGAAAACTCTTTGCCCGGCGACCGCCGCAAAATACGTCCGCGCCGCTGGATGAACTCTCGTGGGTTGCTACTACTGGCCAAGATGAAAGCAGTACGTGTGCTAGGTACATCTACACCCTCGTCCAGGCATTTCATCGCCACCAGCGCTTGCAGGTCTCCATTGGCAAAGTCGGTTAGCAACTGCTGGCGCTCCCGAGTGCCCTCTTCGGCAGTGAAGCGATGGATCAACAACCCTTTTTCCCACCCCAACAAGCGCAACACTTGATCGATCTGCCCTGGCGCGCAGTAAAACAGCGTGTGCTCAATGATCTCCTGCGCATCCACCAGATCGGATAGTATGTCGAGCTTGTTTTCGGCCTTGTTCAACAACTCGGCCCGCCGTATTAGCAGCATCTTCAGTGCCTGCTGTCCATCCTCGTCCTCTCGGTTTATCAATCGGGCTATTTTCGCAGACAACTCCTCGTACCGCTCCAATTCCTCGTCGGTCAGCGGCACCAAGTGCGGGTGGTAGTAATATGGCGTCAGGCTGACGCCAATGGCCTTTTCCAGAGGAAAAGCAAAAACCGTTTCACCAAAGTAGACCCGCAATGCAGTTGTGCCTACATCGTCAAACCAGCGATCCGGGGTAGCCGAGAGTGCCAGCCTGTAAGGAATATTCTGGGGGTAATTCTGGCGACTGCGTTCAGATCCCAGATGGTGAGCCTCGTCAGCGATCAGCAATGATGGGCCACTCAGGCGGGCAATACTGCTCTGAAAGTCGGGGCTGATGAAGGTAGTGTGAGTAGTGATGACTGAGATAAAGTCCTTGTAGCCGCCGTTGAATTCCACAATCTGGCTGTTCAATTCGTCTATCCAGCTCGCCTTATGCTGATACGCCAGTACTGGCCCGTAGCCAAAGGCTTTTGCTTCTTTATGCCACTGGTCGACCAGATGTTGATAGGGAACAGCGATGATTACGGCCAGTCGGCTCTTCCGTTCGTACAGTTGCGCAGACGCCGCCAACGCTGTAATAGTCTTGCCAGTGCCGGTAGCCATTTCCAACAAGCCCTGACAGTCATGGGCAAACCAGGCATCAACTGCTTGTACCTGATAATCTCGTAGTGATATATGAGACGGCACACGGGGTCGCGCCGGGCGGCGCACTTCATATAGCGTTTGAGCCTCTCGCAGTAAGTGTAGCTTCTCCCAGTCCGGCTCCAGGTAGGGGCGCTCCTGCCTACGAAGGCGGACGATACGCGCATGAGCGGCCTCCGGCAAGTCAAACACTTGGACGTTGGGATCAAAGTTGTTCCATAGCCGCTCAAAGCGTTCGGCATCGGCTTGCACCAATGGTGCAAGACTTGAGTGCCACGAATGGAATATCTTTATGGATTCGTAGTTGCGCGTGCCCTGAATGCTATCGTTGTAAGAACCGTTGAAACTGACCTGGTTGCCATCTGCATCGGTAAAGATGCCAAACTTGTCATGAAAATCGCCCCGCTCAAGTTTGTTGCGCGGCAAAGCGAGTCTGAAATCCAAAATCCCGTCGGCGACCAACCAGGCCAGAGCCGAGAGTGTTTCTTGCTCCATAGCATGCTCCAAGTCATCCAGACTGTGCCCAATAGCTCGTCGCAAGACCTCATCACACCTGGCTGCTTCCCCTAGTTGCATTGCCTGCCAGTCTTCCTCGCTTAAAATGGGACTGGTTACCCAACGCGCTCGACCACTGTTGCGCGCAAAAGCAGCCATACCTTCGGCTGCTATTTGTAGCCATCCGGCGCTGAAAAAACCGACTCCGCGGTCATAACGTACAGAAGCACTCAGTGCTGGCACAAAAAAGTCTGCGATGATGTCAGCACCGGATGTATCTAAGACAGATGGAAAATCCAGAGATTTCAGACTCACAGTATCATATCAAGAAAAATAGCAATACGCCTCACTGAACCACAAAGGAGGTTGGGCCACTTCTTAGATTGTAGCACAAGGCAGATAGGTAAACAAGTTGCAGCAGGCACCAACTCTTTTGCCATAGCACTGTCTACCGCGACAACACTTACCAGCAATGCCCATACTCTGATTGCCAGTCGTGATCAAAGAGCAGAGGACTTTTCTCCTCGCGGGGCAATTCTTTCTCCGGTTTTACCAGCCGGTTGAGGTTCCTCTCTCGTGATAAAATCCCCAAACTTGCGCGTGGCCGCACTAACGGATGAACTCACCTGCCGCGCGGATGCGGCGTGAGGCATTTGCCACAGGACAAACTAAATGCGCGTTTGGCCGCCGATTTGCGCGCGCGTAGCGCGGTCAGGTGCAGTGATGGGTTAG
>Ga0164311_10000876_pt1 | contig 14022 bp, 13 predicted proteins | sample GuaBasSedimGuay2_FD_121796 | JGI IMG/M metagenome (GOLD analysis project Ga0164311, IMG submission 121796) | Subseafloor sediment microbial communities from Guaymas Basin, Gulf of California, Mexico - Guay2, Core 4569-9, 9-12 cm | ecosystem: Environmental > Aquatic > Marine > Hydrothermal vents...
CTTATGAAGTCCACGAAGTTTAGGGTGAGCTCTAGAGCTCTAAGCTTCATCCCAACCTCGCGCTCCATCTTCGTGATCCTCTCACCTCCTCTACCTATCAGCCTAGCTAGGTAGCCCTCCTTGACCACTATGAGAGCATCTGGGACGTGCTCCACGGATATGTTGAACCTGCTCTTGTCAACTAGCAGGTCTAGGGCTGTTATGACGTCTGCATCAGGTGAATGGGTCCTAGCGACCTCGACGACTCTACGCTCAGACTCGCTTAGAGGCCTCTTCCTCATCTTCATCTCCAAGAGAAGCCTTATACCCCTCTTAGCTCCAGGCCTAACTATGTCCTTCAACCCTAAATCCACGACCTTAGCCCTCTCCTCACCCAGGAGAACCTCTCTTAGAACTGTTATCCCGCTAGCATCAGACCCCAAGAAGCTTTGTAGGACTGGGTCTCCTGCAACTATGAACTTGCTCTCTCGGCCTATCCTCATGAAGACCTCTATGGCGCTCTCAGGGCTTACGGCTTGAGCGTCGTCTATTAAAACAACCGAGTGATCGAATGTCCTGCCCCTCAAGTAGTGAGTGTCAGCGAACACTAGCTTGCCCTGCCTTATCAATGCCTCCACGTCGCTCCACTCCACCAAGCCCGTCAGCAAGTCCTTCAAGTAGGCGGAGGCCAAGTCGTAGTACATGTCTCCAGCCTCTAGGGATGTGACCTCCCTATTAGTCACCACGTCGACTATTGGACGAGCAACAATAAACCTCCTATACCTCCCAGAAGTCACAGCTTCAAGCCCATAGAGCAGGCTTATGAGGCTCTTCCCAGTGCCTGTGGGGCCGAAGACCCCGATCACCTCGTACTCGTCGCTTAAAAGCGACTTCATAAGCTCCTGCTGTCCAGGGCTCATGGGCTTGACCTTATCCATGAGCATCGGCATAGCCACCCCGATTAATCTAGTTGGGACGTTCTCATAAAGCTGGCTACTTGACCTAGCCAGCCCACCTAAGCCACGTAGAGGTTTTTATGGCTGAGAGGGCTAACTATATTGAAGTGGAGCTATGCCTAAGCTACTCCTCGAACTCCCACAGAGCCTCTACGAGAAGCTCAGGAGAGAGGCCTTAGAGAGGGGCTTGACTGTTGAGGCCTACCTTAAGACCCTCTTAGAGAGGCTCGTCGGCGGAGAGGGGCTTAAGCGTGGTGGTGAAGCAAGAGGCTTGAGAGCTAAGAGCAGGATACCAGATGGATTCTACGAGGCGTTTAAGAGGTGGTGGAGGGCTAGAGGGCAGGTGTCCTTTGAGGAATTCGTCGAGCAAGCTGTGAAGGAGGGGTACAGCGTAGGCGATGTGTACACTTGGTCGTACAGGCTCTGGACGAAGTTTGAGGAGCAGGAGGAGAAGAGCGCTCTCAAGCTGCTTGAGAGAGTGAAGGCCTCCAAGATCCTCATGCTAAGTGAGCTCAAGCCGAGGAACCCTAAGCTCCTAGTTGAACTCGCTAAAAGCGCTGGCGTCGAGGTCATTGAAGGAGCTAGGGACTTGGCCCTCGTCGACAGGGAGTTCTACGAGAGCTTCTTGAAGAGGCTTAGCGAAGTGCCTAGGGACATGAAGGGCTTAAGCTTACCTGAGGAGAAGCTGCTGAAGTTTCTGTGGGAGAACGGCTTGGTCTACCTAGACGTTGAGGGCCGCTGGAGGCTTACTTAAACCCCTAGCCACTTTTAATAGCCTCTAAGCGAAACCATATATGGGGAGGATGGTTAAGAAGTTCAAGAAGTTCGTGAAGGTCGTCAAGGCAAGAGCCCCCTGGCTCGAGCACATAATAGAGGGCGTAGATGATGCAAGCGACTTAAACCCCGTGGACGTCGTCGTGAGAGCTCCTTCAGGCAGCCTATGCGTCTACTGCAAAGGCTCTAAGATGCTGTGCGGCAAGAGCCAGTGCCCAATAATAGTTAAGGCCTACAGCCTCGTGAAGGTCAAGCAGGCGCTAAACGCGCTCGACATCAGGGGATCCTCACCTCCAGCAGTGTTCGTTGGGAGGCACGGCTACCCCTACGTCTACGCAGGCCCCTTAATCCCGCCCTTTGAGGGGGATACCAGCATCCTAGACACCCCTGAGCTTTGGATTCAGGCTTCAATACAGGACATAGTGGACTTCAGGGTTAAGCTTGTGAGGGGCAAGGCCAGGTTCAACGTCCACGAAGCTAGAAACCCCTCTAGGATACTTGAAGAGGCTCAGCTCATGGCCATGGGCTCTAGGCCCGTGAGCTCAGAGATGGAGCTGCTCAGAAAGCCCAGTGCAAGCATCCTACTCGACGACGAGGTTCAGCCCATGGGCCCCTCAGCACCCATGAAGGACTTGAGGATAGACAATGTTAGCGTCAACAAGCAGATCGAGAAGGCCGTTGGAGACGTGGATCTAAAGGCTAGAGACGCCATACTAGAGCTATACGCTAGGGGGGTCCCAGTATCCCACATACAGAGGGTCTTCAGCGTGGGGCTGCTGGGGGTTAGAGATCAGAGGAAGCTTGTGCCTACTAGGTGGAGCATAACAGCCATCGACAGCACGATATCGAGGACCCTCAGGGACGAGCAGGTGAAGAGAATGCCTGAGATCGACGACTATAGAGTGTACTGCTTCGACTTCCTCGACAACAGGTTCGTGGTGCTCATGACACCCTCCAAGTGGAGCTACGAGTCCATAGAGGCCTGGTTCCCAGGCACAACGTGGAACCCAAGTGGAGAGACCGTTGCCTTCTGCGGAGACTGGGAGGGCTACTGGGGTAGGACTACCTACGCATCCATGGGTGGATGCTACTACTCAGCTCGACTAGCAGTTGCTGAGTACCTATCGAGGATAGGTAGGCAGGCCTCAGTGCTCGTCTTGAGGGAGTCCCACCCGGGCTACATAATGCCCGTAGGCGTGTGGATAGTGAGGGAGAGCGTGAGAAAAGCGTTGGAGAAGGGCTATGAGAGCTACAGCAGCTTAAAGGAGGCTTTAGAGGGCATGTTCAGCAAGCTTTCGATAAAGCCCAGCCTCTGGCTTCAAGTGAGCAAGCTCCTCAGAGACCTAGTCAAGCAGGAGAGGTTGACGAGGTACCTAAAGGCTCAGAGAGCTGAGCACGCTTAACAGCGTCTTAAGAGTGGTACGAGAATAGAAACTGTAAAATAGGTGGAGGACATACATTTATCGATGAAAAATTCATGAGAAAAAATCTTTGGGCAAAGTTGTTGGAGAGAGGTTCAAGGCTAAGGCATTCTGAGGCTGCTTCGCTGTTCTTGGATATCCTCAGAGCCGTGGAGAGAGGGGATGGCGGGCTTGTCAAGCTAGTCTCCTTCCTCTCAGCTCTATCAGCTAGAGGCCCAGGGCTAAACGAGGTCTATGGGATGTGTAGAGCGATATTGAGGTCTAGAGCTAAGAGAGTTAACTTGAGCTTCAAGGGAGAGGCTGTTCAAGTTGGGAGGACTGACAGGAGCAACATAAGCCTCGTCAACGTCACAACTCCAGCTGCAGTGTTGGCCTCAGCTGCTGGAGGAGTAGTCCTTAAGTGCTCTTTCAAGCAGTGGAGCGAGCCGAACCCCTTAGAGCTCCTAGAGAGCTTGGGCGTGAACCCCTACATGGACCCCAAGAGGGCTGTTAGAGCAGCTAAGAAGCTGCACCTCCTGATATGGTCGTCGTCAATAAGCTTCAAGTGGTCCACGAGGCTGGCTGAGGTTGGAGAGCCCTACTTGGAGCTCCTCGAGTACTCTAAGAGGCCTCTGCTAGCCGCTATATCAACGTCTCTAAACCCCTTCAACGCTAAGAGGGCATTTAGAGGAGTACCAGACTTGAAGCTGGCTAGGCTTGTGGCCAACTTATTTAGGAAGCTGAGATCCAAGTTTGCCTTAATACCCGTCGGCTCCGGGCCCAATGGAGCTGCGCTCAACTGCCTCTCTAACGTTGGGAAGACCACGATATACGAGGTCTCCAGCAAGAGGATATCTCGATACGACGTCGAGCCAGAGGACTTCGGCTTGAGCAGGGCTAGGCTCGAGGACGTGAGGCACATCGAGAGCAGGGAGCTCAGGGCTAAGGTCACAGTTGAGATACTGGCTGGACTCCGTAAGGGGCCTCTACGAGACCTCGTGCTCCTCAACGCAGCTGGCATACTGTACGCAGCTGGAAAGGTGAAGTCAATTAAAGATGGATGTGAGCTGTGCACTAAGGTGATAAGCGAGGGGGAGCCGATTAAGAAGCTCGCCTCACTAGCTAAGACCTCAGGCGGAGACGTGAACAAGCTCAAGCTGTTCATGAGGTACTAGCGCTTTTCAAGTAGCTCGACAACAACATCAACATTTATTTTCGAAGAATGGAGTAAGCCTATAGTGAGAGCCTATGCCTTATAGGCTTGCAGTTGTGGATATCGAGAAGTGCATAGGCTGCTACAACTGCATGTTCGCCTGCTCTAGGCTTAGGTTTAAGGAGGCAAGCTTAGCCAAAAGCGCTATCCAAGTTAGGTCTGCAGGAGGAATTGAGAGGGGCTTCGTGGTCGTCGTGTGTAGGGCTTGCATAGACCCTCCATGCGCCAAGAGCTGCCCGACAGGAGCCCTGCAGCCTAGACCTGGAGGAGGAGTGGTGTTCGACGAGTCTAAGTGCCAGTCGTGTAGGAACTGTGTTGAGGCGTGCATCATAAGGGCCATAGTGTGGGACGAGGAGAGGAATAAGCCAATAACCTGCCTCCACTGCGGGTACTGTGCTAAGTTCTGTCCTCACGAGGTCATAACGCTAGAGCCCATAGGGAGGGAGCTCGTGGTATGAAGGACACCTCTCTATACAACGTCCTATACATAGACCTAACCGAGGGGAAGTACGAGGTACAGGAGAGGAGGGACTTATTCGAGAAGTATATTGGCGGCGCTGGAGTAGCCATAAAGCTGCTGGAGGAGGAGTGCCCTAAAGGAGCTGACCCGCTGTCCCCTGACAACCCGATAGTATTCGCTGTAGGGCCCTTCACGGCGTTGTATCCACTAGCCTCTAAGACCGTGGCTATGTTCAAGTCGCCGCTCACAGGCAACCTGGGTGAGAGCCACGCTGGAGGTAGGTCTGCGGTAGCAATTAGGCTTGCTGGCTACGGGGCCATAGTGATAAAGGGGGCATCTGAGAAGCCGGTTTACATATCCATCGTCAACGACCAGGTCAAGATAAGGGATGCAACAACCCTCTGGGGCATGAGGTCCAGCTACGCTGTGGGTAGAGTGCTCAGAGAGGTTGAGCCTGGAGCTGGCAGGAGGACCATAATGAGGATAGGGATAGCTGGAGAGAATCTAGTGAGGTACGCCTCAGTAGTCGTGGAGAGCTACAGGCACTTCGGGAGACTTGGGCTTGGAGCTGTATTCGGCAGCAAGAAGCTCAAGGCGATGGTCGTGGTTGGGACTAGGAGCGTCGAGATAGAGGACTTGAAGGGGTACATGGAGGTCTACGAGGAGATATACAGGGAGGTCACGGGGACCGAGGTCATGAGCAAGTACCACGTGCTCGGCACAGCTGAAAACGTGCTTCCACTAAATGCTCTAGGAGCACTACCCACTAGAAACCTCCAGCAGACAAGGTTTGAGCAAGCTGAGAACATATCTGGTGAGATCCTAGCTGAGAAGTTCTTGGCTAAGAAGATAGCCTGCACCCACTGCCCAATAGGCTGCATACACTTAGCCGCCTTGAGAATAGCGTTCGCCCCAGGACACGAGTATGAGACACTCATAATACCCTACGACTACGAGCCCATATACGCACTAGGCTCAATGCTGGGCATAGGGTCTCCTGAAGCCCTCCTAAGGCTCATAGAGAAGGTCGACGGGCTAGGGCTTGACGCGATGAGCACTGGGGTGGCTATGGCGTGGGCCACTGAGGCCTACAGGAGAGGGCTGATAGGCGACGAGGAGACCATGGGGTTGAGGCCCAACTGGGGTGAGGACGTCGAGGTCTACATAAGGATGGCTGAGAGAATAGCTAGGAGGGCAAACGAGTTCTACAGCACATTAGCCGATGGAGTTGAGGCTGCGGCCTCGAAGTATGGTGGCTTGGACTTCGCGTTGACGTGCGGAGGAAACGAGATGCCCGGCTACCACACAGGGCCAGCAGCACTAGTAGGCTTCCTCGTGGGAGCTAGGCACTCACACCTCGACAACGCTGGCTACAGCCTAGACCAGAAGGTGTTGAGGAGCCCCATAAGCGACGAGGAGATGGTGGACCGCTTAATCGAGGAGGAGAGGCTTAGAAACGTCTTGACGAGCTTAGTGGTGTGCCTATTCTCGAGAGGGGCATACAAGGTCGAGAGGGTCATTAAGGCCCTAGAGCCTCTCGGCGTACACACCACTAAGGAGGAGCTCTTGAAGATCGGGGCTGAGATCCAGAGGGCTAAGATGGAGTTCAAGGCGAGAGAGGGCTACAACCCCTACAAGCTTAGGATAGCCAAGAGGTTCTTTGAGACCCCCACGCCTCACGGCAAGCTGAGTGAGGACAGGGTTAGGCGCATGATAGAGCTCTACGTGGAGAAAGCGGGCTTCAAGGACCTCTTCAAACCCTAAACCATTTTTCAAAATAAGCTTAAGTCGCTACGCTAGTAGCCCAGCCTCTCTATCTCGAGCCTCATGGCTTCAGCAGCCTTCTCCGGTGGAGCTGTGTTTATGTACATGCCTGTGCTGAGCTCAAACCCTGCGTGGACGGCTAGCTTCGGGTAGACCTCCACGTGCCAGTGGTAGCTCTCACCTCTCCAGCGTGGAGGGGCTACGTGGAAGCCGTAGTTGTACGGCGGGTCGTTAAAGAGCCTCTTGAGGGCAGTCAAGGTAGCCTTCAATACCCTCGCCAGAGCTCTCCTCTCTCTCGGGTGGGTGTTTATGAATGATGCCTCGTGCCTCCTAGGTATGATCCAGAACTCGCAGGGGTGTAGGCTGGCCCATGGAGCTAGGACTACGAAGTACTTGTCCGCGTATATGAGTCTAGGTCCTCCAAGCTCCATCTCTACTAGGTCGCAGAGTATGCATCCACCCCTCTCCCTATTGTACCTGCGGAAGGCCTCGACCTCCCTCCTAACGCTTGACGGGACAACTGGTAGAGCTATGACTTGGCTGTGGGGGTGTGAAAGCGATGCACCAGCCTCAGGCTTGTAGTTCCTAAATAGGCACACGTACTTCACGTCCTTCTCGTAGGAGAGCCTCGTCATGACGTCGAAGTAGGCCTCCATGACCAGCTCCAGCTGCTTGAGGGAGGTTGCGGGTGGATGAGCTTTGTGGTTCGGCGACTCCACTATGACCTCGTGGTAGCCGAAACCCGTGTAGGCAACACCTCCGAGGACGTAGACCTCACTCACGAGCTCCTCAAAACCCAAGTCGCTCTTGAGGGCGGGGTACAGGTTTGAGAAGCACCTGACAAGCCACCCCTTAACCCTCTCATCCCCTTTATCGGAGAGCTTCTTTACAACCCCTCCATCCTGAACGTAGACGAGCGAGGCTGGAGGCGTCATGAGCTCGTTTCCAGGGCAGAACGGGCACACTGAGAGCTTCTCCTTGTCCTCACTAGGCCTCTTAGCCCTGTGAGCGGCTACTATGACCCACCTGTCCAGCACAGTGTCTCTCCTAATCTCAGGCTCACTCACGGGGCTTCCCATTCCCCTTTGACTCGCAGTTTAACTTAAAACTGGAGGGCTCGCTCAGGAGCTCAGCTTTAGCCTCCGTATCTAGTAGAACCATGTCCTTAACTTCGAGGGCTCCGCCCCTCACCAAGACCCTTATCTTGACGGCTCTCAAACCTCAATCCTCCTAAACCTAGCATAGCTCTTCTTGAAGAGCAGTGGCACTCTACTACCATCTGAGTACACCGAGACGTTGCATGAAGGGCACTTCTTGACGGCGAGGTCCAGCCCGCAAAAGGGGCACATGTCAGTTATGAAGGGCAGTATGCTCAAGCAGCTCGTGCACCTATTGTAGGCGAGCTTCAAGTCAAGCCCGCAGTTCGAGCACTTAATCACCTTGGGGGATAGGAGGGTGCTTATGGCCCTAGCAACCTCAGAGTCAGCCTTGAACTCGTGCTTCACCACTATGACGCCTCCCTCATCGAGGGCTATCCTGAGGACCTTTCCATCCTCCATCCAGAGCGATATCGACTTAACGCCCTTGCCCCCCATCTCGCCTGATATGCTCTTGGCGTTGTTTATGAGCTCCACGAGCTTAGGCCTTAAGGCCAAGAGCTTCTGAGAAGCGTTGCCAGCCACCTCCTCCCTCAAAGACACGAACGTCCACTCAACACCTGTAAGCTTAGCCAAAAACTCAGCTATCACGTTGGAGCTGTAGTTCAACGCATCCTCCCCCACGAGACTTAGAGTATTAGAGTATAAGCTTGAACACTAAAGCGTTAAGCTATCGCGCAAATATTAAGCTTGCCTCAAACACATATAGACTAGCGTCGTGGCTTGGAGGGTTGCCTTCATGCTGATAGGCTTGATCTCGGATACCCATGACAGGATAGACTCAATAGAGGCCGCCATGAGGGTCTTCAACACAAGGAGAGTTGAGCTCGTGCTTCACGCAGGCGACTATACAGCTCCATTCACAAGCTCCGCCTATAGAGCCCTCAACTGCGAGATGATAGGTGTCTTCGGAAATGTGGATGGCGACAGAGGGCTATTGAAGGAGAGGTTCTCAAACCTAGGGTTTAAGGTTGAGAGCGAGTTCGAGGAGGTTAAGGTGGACGGGGTAACTATAGCCCTGATACACGGAGTGTACCCACAAATAGTTGAGGCTTTGGCTCTAAGCGGCAAGTACAACGTCGTTGTGCATGGGCACACCCACAAGAGGAGAGCTGAGAAGGTGGGTGAAGCCCTGGTCGTAAACCCCGGAGAGGCATGTGGCTACATGTATGGGGTTAAGTCCATAGCATTGCTAGACACAGCAACACTTAAAGTTGAGTTCATAGAGCTTTAAGTTGACTAAATGAGGTGGTTCCAGCATTGAGTGACGACGACCTATGGCTTCAAATGAAGAAGCTGCAGCTACAGAAGAAGCTGCTCGCCATGGCATCTAAGAAGGAGGAGCAGCTCGTTAAGCCCAAGGACCCCTACGAGGTCGTGAAGCCACTGCTCGAGGAGAGAGCTGACGAGGTCCTCGAGGCTGCTAGAGTCCAGTTCCCGCGAGTCGCTGATGCCGTGGTTAAGGAGCTAGCCAAGCTAGTTGAGGCTGGCGTGCTGAGAAGAATAACTGGCCCTTGGCTTATGGGGCTCTTCACGAGGCTTGGCTTTAGGCCTAGGCTTGAGACTAAGATATCGGTGATATCCGACGGCAGGACCATGGACTTGAAGGAGAAGATAGCTAAGAGCCTTAGAGGAGAGGAGTAAGCCGGTTGAGTATGAGCTACGAGCTCTACAAGGACTTCTGGGTTAAGCTTAGAGCTGAAGCTGTTAAGCAAGCCGAGCATGCTATAGGCTCCACGAGAGGCTTCGTAGCGGCCTTCAACGTCAACGTGGACGCTGTGAAGCTCCTTAGAGAAGGCGACTTCAATAGGCTTGCCTCCAAAGCTAATGTGAGAGCTGAGGAGCTCAAGGCAGCTGAGCCTCCACCTGAAGCCTCAGAGCCTAGGCACGTGGTCTTGGCCTTGGCTAAGGCCTTAATTGAGGGATCAGGCTTCGAAATCCCCATAGCTAGCAGCAGAGTCGCTGACTGGTTATCTGAGACTTTGAGGGCTGACGAGTACAGGATGGGTGGACAAGCTGGCATAAGCTCAAACGTGCTGTCAGTGCTAGGCGTGAAGAGGGTCTATGTGCACGTAGCCTCCATGCCTCTACTGCAGGCGAAGCTGTTTAGAGGCGATGGCGTTCTAGTACCCCGCGTCAAGGGAGGTGTGCTGAAGGCACTTCACCCCCTTGAGGCCTACAGTGAACTAGATGAGCCCATGATACACTGGGTCTTCGAGTTCCAGGAGGGCTATAGAGATGAGGTCAACGGCTTCGAGGTGAAGGCTCCTCGAAGCGACAGGTTCATAGCCTCATACGACCCTCTAAACTCCTCTCTACACGTAGATTCAGCCTTCGAGAAATTCATGAGGAGAGAGGTCGCCAACGTGGACAAGGCCCTCATATCGGGTTTTCAACTCGTGAGGCCGCTATACCCTGATGGCTCCACGTTTAAGGACAAGATCTCGAGGTTTAAGGGCGTAATTGAGGAGTGGAGGGAGTTAAACCCAGACCTCTGGATCCACGTTGAGCAGGCCTTCATGTCGAACATGGAGTTGTTGAGGCACTCAGTGCTTGAGCTCACTAGGTGCGCTAGCAGCTACGGCCTCAATGAGGTTGAGCTTGAGCTCTTAGCGAGCTCACTAAGTGTTAAGTCAACTCGCAAAGGCCCTCTACACGTCTTGGAGGAGCTCAAGTCGATGATCAATACGTTGGGCGTGGAGCTCCTAGTCCTACACACACGCGACTACTCACTCGCCTTAGCTAAGCAAAGTGGAGAGAATGTGGCTAGATCCCTCTGGTTTGGCTGTATGCTTGCCGCTGCTAGGACGACGACTGGGTTTGAAGTGGGCTTGAGGGACGTCCTACGGGTGCTGGATCGAGCACGTCTTCCTATGAGTTTTGAGGCATTCAAGTTCCACAGCGAGCTAGCTGAGAGCTTGGGGGTGAGATTAGGCGAGAGAGATCTATTGGAGGGCTTGGAGTACGGGGGCTACGTAGTCGTTGTGGTTCCATCACTCGTAAACCCCAAGCCTGTGAGGAGTGTTGGGCTTGGAGACACCTTTACAGCTGGCTTCTTAGCGAGCTTGCTCTCAACAAGACCTTGAGATCTCCTCAGCCCTCTTAAGCCCCCACTCAAGCATCAGCTTAGCCACGTCAAGGCTTGGAGACTCGCTGTAAACCCTAACTAGGGGCTCTGTCCCTGATGGCCTCATTAATAGCCAGCCCTCACTCGTTATGAGCTTAACGCCATCTATCCTAACGGTTTCTAGAACCTCGTAGCCAGCTACGTCGCTGAACTCCTTCTTCAAGAGCGTCATCTTAAACCTCTCAGGCCTCTCAACACGGATGCTTCCTCTAACGCTGTGGAGTAGCTTGAAGCTTCTCTTGAAATCGGCTTGAAGATCCTCAAGCCTCCTCTTCCCCGATGAGGCTAAGGCCTCGACTATGTAGAGGCAGCTGAGTATGCCGTCCTTCTCCGGTATGTGCCACTTGTAGCCGAAGCCCCCGCTCTCCTCTCCACCCATGACTGCCTCCCCCATTATCAAGTGAGGGACTATGTTCTTGAAGCCCACGGGCACCTCGTAGAGCTTCAACCCGTATTGCTCAGCCACCTCGTCGACCATGTGGGTAGTCGCGACAGTCCTAACAACTCCACCCTTAACCCCCAACTCTATCAAGTGGAGGAGTACGAGGGGGAAGATGTTGTTAGGAGAGAAGAAGCTCTCTGAGTAAGCTGCAACTCTATCTCCATCACCGTCGCAGGCCAAGCCTAAGTCAAAGCCGCTCATGGAGTTCGCCAGCTCCTTCAGAGACTCAGGAGTCGTCGGGTCAGGAGTCAAGCCGCCGAAGCCAGGGTTTCTATCAGAGTGTATCGAGGATACTTGGCATCCAGCAGCTCTCAGTATGTCCTCCAAGTACCCCCTCGTCGAGCCATAGAGTGGATCCACTAACACCCTTAGGCTGCTCCTCTTGATGGCGTCGACGTCCACCAGCGATAGAGCCCACTCCGAGTACTCCTCTTTGAAGTCCACGAGGGCCAAGAGCCCCCTCCTATCGGCCTCTCTAATTGAGGTGGCTGCTGGCTTGGTCTTGCCTATTAGCCCCTCAATCTCGCTTGTAACGTCTGGTAGAGCTGGCCCGCCATAGTGAGGTATGAACTTTATCCCGTTGTACTCAGCTGGGTTGTGAGAAGCTGTTATCATTATGGCTCCTGCAGCTCTAAGCCTCGTGGCTGCAAAGGCCACGACAGGCGTGGGAGTGTCTCTCGAGGTCTTATAAGCCGTTATCCCGTTGCCAGCTAACACTTCAATGCATGCGTCTGCATACTCCTCAGAGTTCATCCTAGCGTCGTAGCCGACTACAACCCCTCTCTTCGCTAGGCCCCGACTGCGGACGTAGTCCGATATGGCTTGAGCAACGAGCTTAACGCCTTCAACGGTGAAGTCCCTCCCCATAACCCCCCTCCAGCCGTCAGTCCCAAACCTTATAGTCAAGCTCACACCACCTATTACCGTGCTGACGAGCGAAGAGGCCTCGAAGCTACTGAGGTCAAACTGGCATTTAGCGGTTTTGGCATTTCTAGTCGCCTCGACTTTAGCTGTGTACTTGAAGTGGCTCTTCAGCACGAGCTTGATGTACGGGATAGACGGCCCCTACTACTTGCTTCAAGTGAAGAACATACTAGCCACGGGCTTCATGAAGTACCCAGACCCACCCCTCCTCTTCTACGTCATGGCCTTGGTCTCCTACGCAGCTGGAGACGTGGTCGTCGGGGTCAAGGTCACCATAGCCGTATTCGTAGCTTTAGCGGGCGTGCCCATGGCCCTGCTAGTCTCGAGGGTTACTGGGAGCAAGATAGGTACTATTGCTAGCTACGCGGTCTTCTCGTACTCGCCATTCCTCTTCAGGCTCGTGGGAGACCTCATCAAGAACGCCTGTGGACTCCTCTTCACCCTCTTCTGCCTGTACTTCTTGGCTAGGAGCATGTCTAAGCCAAGCTTCAAGGACTCCTTGATCTCCTCGGCATTCCTCCTGCTTACAGGGCTTACCCACATACTCGACTTCTTAGTGGCCTTAGCCCTAGCTGTGCTCTCCCCACTCGTGATGTTCGTGTCGCGTAGGCTTAGAGGGGAGAGAGTGAACTTCAAGCCCTTCACCCCCATATACGCATCTACAGCCCTAGTTGTGCTGCTTGGATGCCTAACTCCAGCCATGGGCGGCGACATGGGGAAGGTCTTGGCGTTCCTCCAAAGCCTAGGCTCAGCACATCCACTTGAGCAGCTCCCACCTTGGACTCCTCTCTCCCTATCGTTCTTAGTTATTGGAGCTATTTTGACGTTGGAGCTCCTCGCAAAGGAGGCTTCAAGGTCGATCACCTACATAGCCACGCCGCTGCTAGTGCTCACAGTGGCCTTCAACGCCTATCCCATAATCCCTCACGACTTCATGTGGAGGCTCTCGCTCATGAACATAATACCGGCAGCCTTCTACTCAGGAGTCCTCGTAGCTAGAGTTGAAGCAGGGTCAAGCGTGACTGCTCTATCAGTAGCGGTCCTCGTGGTTATGCTAGTCTCCTTCGGCGGCCTCAGAGCATCTCAATCACTCATGCCCACCATAACCCCTGAGGAGGCAGAGGAGATCTCACAGGTAGACGACATGCTGCCAAGCCAAGTCTGCGTAGTAGCACCCAAGACCCCGCTTAGGTACTGGGCTGAGTTCCTAATGGATAGACCTGTGTACGACAGGGCTGACAGAGCTTTTGAGAGAGGCTTCAGCGAGGTAGTCATCATGGTAGAGAAGGGAGATAGGCATCCTCTCACAACACCCATCTACGTTGGCAGGTGGATAGAGGTTTACCCAGCTCCTAGGAGGCTTAAGGCGTTAAGCTTAGAGCTTACTTTGAAGTGAAGTAGCTAAACGCCTCGCTTAGCGTCGAGACCTCTATAACCTCTATGTCGTAGCCCTCACTCCTCAAGTACTCCTCCACGTCGACCAGCTTAGGCTGATAATAGATGAGCGTGACCCCAGGAGCTACCTGCCTCTCAACTCTCACCATGATGTAGTCGACGCTCTGTCCCTTAGGCACTAAGAATATCTTAGCTCCAGCACGAGCAGCAGCCTCACCCTTGTACAGTATTCCTCCAACCCTCCCTATGTTGCCATTCTCGTCTATAGTGCCAGTGATGACGACGTCCTTCCTCAAGTCCACGTTTAGGAGCAGTGATGAGGCCAAGACTGCTACAGCAGCTCCAGCTGAGGGCCCGTCAACCACGTATATGCTCTCGTTGCTGACAACCCTCAACATCAAGTCCAAGTTTGAGGCATCGACGCCCGTGAA
>Ga0164311_10000877_pt1 | contig 14019 bp, 17 predicted proteins | sample GuaBasSedimGuay2_FD_121796 | JGI IMG/M metagenome (GOLD analysis project Ga0164311, IMG submission 121796) | Subseafloor sediment microbial communities from Guaymas Basin, Gulf of California, Mexico - Guay2, Core 4569-9, 9-12 cm | ecosystem: Environmental > Aquatic > Marine > Hydrothermal vents...
GTGTCGTCAGAGCGCACGACGTAGACCACGCCTCCGCTCTCCTCCTCTTTCTCCTCCTCCCCCACTGGGAGGGATAAGGAGGATGCCGGCACCTGGATGACCTGTCCCGCATAGATGACGTCGGGAGAGAGCAGACCGTTGATCTGAACAAGTGTCTGCCAGGTGGTATGATAGCGCCTGGCGATGGAGGCCAGTGTGTCGCCTGCCCGAACCACGTAGGGCGTCGTTTCCTCTACACCGACATCCTTCTCGATGCCGGGAATGATAAGATGTTGGCCGATGTAAATCTTCCGTGGGTCCCGGATGCCGTTGGCGTGGGCGATAGAGTCCACCGTCAGACCGTACCGGCGGGCGATGGAGAACAATGTCTCGCCCCGCTGCACGATGTGCACGGCTGTCTCCGACAGCGGCCCACCCGATTGAGCCTGCGCCGGCAGCACCCACACTGTGGTCAAGAGCAGGATTGACAGGATGACGACGATCTTTCGGCTCACGAGGCTATCCTCCAAATCGCAGTTGATCTCCTATGCTTACCCTCTCCAGCAACGTCGGCGGTCCTTCCAGCACATCCCGCGCCGATGCACGGGGGACGTAGAGCGGGCGGAAAGGGCGAGCCAAGCGAGCATCCACCACCCGCCCGCTCCCGTCCAGCCACACAGCGGCGATGGGGAAAAAGACAAAGAGCATGTGGATGGCCGCGTCGGTGCGGCTCTCCCGGCGTCCCACCAATAGTAATCCCTCATCATCGTCCAGGTATCGGCGGAAGGTCAGCCCCCGCAGACGAGAGAGGAAACCGGCGCAGCGGCGCACACGCTTCAGCAGCCGCTCGCCCCGAGTCTCGTTCCAAACAACCATGTACATTTACATTTGTCACTGCCATTGCGAACAAGTCTGCCCGCTTCTGAGCGTCAGTTCCATCAACAAGTCCGCATAGTTGCGGGCGATGATCTTCAGTGTACGGTCAAAGACGTTGATCTTGGTCATTAAGCAGCGGTCTTACAACTTGTACCCGATCATACGGAGGAACTCCTTGCGCTTCTCGATATCCTCCTCCGCCTCGACGCCTTTCGTCTTGATGCCATCCACCACGCCGAGGATGCCCCGTCCTTGCTCCGTCTCGGCCAGGATAACCTCGACCGGGTTGGCCGTGGCGCAGAAGATGCGGCACACTTCGGGCACCATTTTGACAACGTTCAACACATTGATGGGATAAAAGCCCTCGCCCAGGAGGATGATGAAACTGTGCCCTGCGCTCAACGCCAGCGCGTTTCGCTTCGCCAGTTCGATCAACTCATCGTTGGTGCCGCTGGCACGCACCAGCGCCGGGCCCGAAGACTCACAAAAGGCGAGGCCAAACTTGATGCCCGGCACAGCGCACACCAGTGCCTCGTGCAAGTCCTCCACCGTTTTGATGAAGTGAGATTGACCCAGAATGAGGTTCACGGCCTCAGGCTTCTCAATCCGTACTATTGAGAGTTCCATGTCCACCTCCCGCTTTTCTCCACCGTGTTCGTAGTGACGACTTCAGTCGTCCACAGCAGAGAGCGAGCACCTAAAGTCGCCACCACAAACAGAAACCAAGCGGCGATGGCTCCAGGAACATTCCTTCACCATCGCCTTGCTACTGCCCTCACATCCTCCTGAACAATCCTCAAGCGTTAGATACGGTGTCGCCCGGCAACTATCTGCCGAATAGTGGGCTTTGTTGCTGGGGGGAGCCCTTGAGAGCGATGCTTACATTATTAAGACTCAGGTCTGAAGTCCTAATACCTTGTTCACGCTTTGCAGCAACTCCTGCGGGCCAAATGGTTTGGTCACGTAATCGTCTACCTTGGCGATATGAAGCCCTAGCACTTTATCAATGCTCTGTGCTTTGGCGGTGACGACGATAACCGGGATGTTCTTCAGCGCGTCGTCGGCCTTCATTTGCTGATAGAGTTCCCAACCGTCCATATCCGGCATCATCAGATCCAGCAGCACTAGATCTGGCTTGAGCCGACGTACCGTCTCCAGGCCCTCCCGGCCGCCGACAGCGCCAACAAGATCGAATCCCTTGCGCCCGAGTATTAACCTGACCAGGTCTATCATTTCGGGCTCATCCTCAATGCAGACGACCACTTTCTTTTTCTCTGCCATTGCGCTCCTCCTCACTTCATCTTCATTGACGAATTCACCGAGACGCTTTCGTCAATGCGTGGCCCGCCCTGCCGTATTTAGTGTACCACTATCCCGCTTTCAAGTCAAACCACTTCAGAGGTTCCCTCTCCCTACTGGATTGCGATGATGTGAAAGACGATCTCTCCCCCTGGGGCATCTACAGTGACGGCGTCCCCTACCCGATGTCCCAGCAATGCCCGGCCCAGCGGCGACTCGTTCGACACTTTACCGTTAGCCGGGTCTGCCTCGGCTGGCCCGACGATGTGGAAGGTTTCCGCCTCTTCCGCACCTTCCTCGACGACGGTGACACGGCTGCCTAAGATGACCTCGTCCGCAGGATCCTTCTCCTGGATGATCATCGCGTTGTGTAGCATAGCCTCGATCTGCTGGATGCGCCCTTCCAGAAAGGCCTGCTCCTCTTTCGCGGTGATGTAGTCGGCGTTCTCCGTGAGGTCCCCCTGCTGGATCGCCTTGCGGAGGCGCTCGGCCAGCGCAGGTCGCTTGACGTTGACGAGGTGATCCAATTCCCGGCGTAGATTCTCCACGCCCTCGGCAGTCAGATAGACGGGTTGATGTGCGTTCATCTGGCGTTCTCTCCCTCTCGTCGAGTGTATCGAAAAAATCGGACGGAGGCCTGGCTTCAGATGGGAAGATTCTGCAAAACGGTGACCCATTCACGGTGGGTGTGGCTAAAATCAGTGGGACGTCCGGCTTCAGCCGGAAAATCCCCGCTGAAGCAGGGCCTCCGGCCTTTTCTCCCCACGAATTTTAGCCAGACCCATTCGCGGTAAGGGGCAAGGTCAATGTTCATCTCAGTCTCCTAAGAATCGTGCCCATAGCGGCGGGCCGAGCACCAGGAGGCCAACCATGACGGAGATAATGGCTGCCAATAGCACTGCTCCTGCTGTCACATCTTTGATGACTTTAGCCAATGGGTGATAACCAGGGCTAATCATATCCACCAGTGTCTCCGCCACGGTGTTCAACATCTCACTCACCAGCACGAAGCCGATGGTCAGCGCCAGCACCGCCCATTGGGTAGGCGAAAGGCCCAGCCAGAGCCCCAGTGCGATAACACCTGCAGCGATGCTCAGATGAATGCGTGTGTTGCGCTGGGTATGCCAGGCGTACCACAGGCCGGAAAAAGCGAAGCGGAAGGCCTCGAGGATATTTCGACTGCGCATCGTGCATCATGCAGGAAGGTGCACTTCGACTCCCAGAGCCCGGAGGATCTCGGCCTGAGCAGCCCACATCTGCGCTCGCTGGTCCTCCGCCTCGTCGTCGTATCCTAGAAGGTGCAGCACCCCGTGGACCACCAGGAGTTGCAGTTCTGCCTGGACGTCGTGGCCTGCCTCGGCAGCCTGGGCCTCAGCGCGATGGAATGAGATGATGACGTCGCCCAGGTAGCGCGGGAAACCCGGTGCACCGACGAAGGGCCCGCGTGTCTCATCGGGGAATGCCAGGACGTCGGTCGGCGCATCCATACCCCGATAGCGGCGATTGAGTTCACGTAACGCCTCGTCGTCGGTTACCACCACAGCCAGTTCGCACGGCTCCTCCACGCGCCGGTGGATCAGGGATGCCAGAGCGGCCCGGCGCAGCGGTTCGGGCTGGATCTGTGCCTGAAACTGCTCGTCAATCTGTACTTCTATAATGTGAAGAGACATCCCCGGTCTGTGTTCCAACTTTAAGACCTCGAAAGTCGGCTATCGGAGACTTTCCTCCTGCCCTTTGCTTCTGGCTTTCTCTCCCCCGTCTCCTGCTCCTTGCTTGGGTATTTGATGCGCGGGTGGGAGAGGCCCTTCAAGGAAGAGATGAAGGCCTGGCGCGTAATCTCCAGATCATGTAAGGTCAGGTCACATTCGCTCAGTTGTCCATCGGCCACCCGATCGGCGATGACGCGGTTGACGATTTCTGTCACTTCCTCGGCGCTGGTGGGGCGCGCTGCGCGCACGGCTGCCTCGCAACTGTCGGCCAGCATCACCAGGGCCGTCTCCCTGCTCTGGGGCTTGGGGCCGGGGTAGCGGAAGTCGCTCTCGTCAACCTGCGTGGCATCGCCGGCCTGCTGCACGGCCTTGCTGTAGAGAAAACTGGCCCTGCTGGTGCCGTGGTGTTCGGAGATGAAGGCCCGTACACGACGCGGCAGCCGGTAACGCCGCGCCAGTTCCAGTCCGTCCTTAACGTGACCAATGATGATCTCGGCACTGGTGCGCGGATCGAGTTGGTCGTGGGGATTCATGCCCTCGACTTGGTTCTCGACGAAGAAGTAGGGGCGGGCGATCTTGCCCACATCGTGATAATAGGCCCCCACGCGGGTGAGCAGGACGTTGGCACTGAGGCTCTCGGCGGCCTGCTCGGCCAGGTTCGCCACCATCAGACTGTGGTGGTACGTGGCAGGCGCTTCTCGCAGGAGGCGCTGCAAAAGCGGGTGGTCGGGGCGGCTGAGTTCGATGAGACGCATCGTGGTAATGACGTCAAATAACGGGCCGATGAGGAACAGCATGCCCAGTGCCAGACTGGCCGAGATGGGCCCATTGGCGACGCCGGCCAGCGCCGAAGCCAACAGGTCTCTGGGCTGAGTGATGTCCTGAGGCAAACGGAAAATGGCAATGACAGTCACGTGCGCCAGAGCGACGTAAGCACCGGCGCGAAAGAGCGCACCGATGCGCTCGACCCGCCCCAGCGTGAGCGCGGCGACCAGCCCCCCCAGGGCAGTGTAAGTGGCTATCTCTAGGGAGTTATCGGCGATGACACCAGCAGCACCGCCGAGGAAGATGGAGGCTGCTACACCTGCGTGTGGCCCCAGGGCAGCCGTAGCCAGCATCGCCAACGACGGGGCGGGGGAGAGATAGCGCAGCATCACACCGCCCGGTACCATCAGCCCGGCTCCCAATACGAAGAGAGAGAGCAGTAGCACCAATAAGAGAAGTTGCCGCCCGTCCCATAGCACATCGGGCTGAAAGCGTGCCAGGTAGAGGAATAGCAACGCGGTCCCCAGTGCAGCCAGCAGGCCGGGCCCAACAAAGTCAATCCACTTCACCTGGGGTTGCCGCAATCCCAGTTGATCCAATGCCTCTATATGGAGCGCCGTGACCGGTTCTCCCTCTCGCACGATGATCTGGCCGGCTTTGAAGGTGCGCAGCACGGATGAAACTTCCTCGCGGGCACGGGCCTGAGCCTCAGCCGTGGCTGTCGCATCGAGGAAAGAATTGGGGACTAAGAAGCGCTGGGCAAGCGCGATAGTGACGGCAGCCTCTTCGTCCGAAAGGTCGAGACTGACCAGAGCGGGCACTCCCTCGCGGGCATCCTCCAGATACCCCTCGCGAATCTGATGCCGCATTGCCTGGTCAATCACAGCCAGAGTCTCCCATTGGACTCGGTCCCAACTCTCGTCGGGCAGGGTGAGGAGGGTGTCAAGTGTCTCAGAGGGAAAGTCGGCCAGTTCGGGCACGGCCAGAATCCAGCCCCGCTTCTGGGCAGGGGAGGCCAGTGTATCGGCACGCACCGCCCCCAGGTAGTCGAGCACCTGACGTGCGCGGTCGAGTTGTTGGCGGGCTCGCGCCGGGTCGGGGCGGGTGTAGATCGGTCTGACTGCGGCCGCAGCCCGCTCCTGCTCCTCCATCCGCAGGATGGCACTCTCGTAGGTTATGCTACGAGGGGCGCGGATGTCCTCGGGAGCGACGTCTCCCTCCTCCAGCACCACCCGACCAGTAGGCAATAGGGGGAGAACCATCACAGTGCCCGTAACCCCTGCCAGCACCACTCCCAGCAGGATCAGGCGTAGCCAGGCCCACCACCGGACCCGGCGTGGTGGACGGGCTCTTCTATTGCCTCTGGTGTTGGTTGCGTTCTTGCTCATCAGTTGAAGTAGGGGCGCAGTAACTGCGCCCCTACGCTGGTCCATCAGTATGGCACGTGCCCCGGCAAGCGTGCTTTAACCAGAGAGTAACTCACGCACGACTTGGTTCACGACCCGGCCATCGGCGCGACCCTTGAGTTTGGACATCAATTGGCGCATCACCGGTCCCATCTGTCCCATCCCGGTTGCTCCGACCTCTGTGATGACCTGACGTGCCTCCTCAATGATTTCTTCCCGCGAAAGGAGGCGGGGCAAGTATTCTTCCAGAATCGCCAACTCTGCTTCCTCGCTAGCAAGCAGTTCAGGACGGTCGGCCTGCCGCAACTCGGCGATGGTGTCACGTCGCCGGCGAGCCTGCTTTTGCAGTACCGCGATTACACCGGCATCATCAAGTTCGCCGCCGTGCTCGACCTCAGCGTTGACTATCGCGGCCAGTGCCATACGAATGACAGACTTGCGACGCTCGTCACGGGCACGGAGTGCCTCTTTAAGATCCTCCTGCAATCTCTGCTTCAGGCTGATGCGTGTCTTCATTTCCGCAGCCCACCGCTCTATAGGCTCCTGCGCAGGTCTTTGCGCGTCTGCTGGCGGCTCTTGCGCAATTTGGCCGCCTTCTTGCGCTTGCGGATCACACTCGGCTTCTCGTAGAAGCGGCGGCGGCGGACCTCCGATAACACGCGGTCAGCCTGCACTTTCCTGTTGAAACGCTTCAACAAGGAATCGAAGGACTCGCCTTCCTCAATGATAACTCTGGTCACTCACTTCCCCCCTCTCTATACCCGGTTTTGAACCGGTTTCTCAATCGCGGGTTCATTATAATCGCCCAGCGGAGACTTGTCAAGCAGGATTGGGCTCCCACACGTGCACGACCTGGATACCGTCGGCCTCCAGTGCCCGCACGGCAGTCTCCCGATCCACCCCCTCCAGACGGAAGGCGACAAGGCGATCCTGGGGCCGTTCACCCCAGAATAGGCCCAACGAGTAAATGTTGCCACCCAGGGCTGCCACGCGGCTGGTGACCCGTGCCAGGCTGCCCACCTCCTCCGGGATCAAGACGGTGATGCGCAGCGAGGGATGCCCGCCTCCCATCCCCTCGACGAAGACGCGGAAGATGTCCGTATCGCTGATAATGCCGACCAATTCGTCGTTCTCGACGACGGGCAGGCAGCCGATGCGGTGATCAATCATCTTACGCGCTGCCTCCTCGATGGGCAGGTCGGGTTCCACAGTGATGACCGGGCCGTGGATGATCTGGCCGATCTTCGTGCGCGAGAGGATGTAGTCTACCTCAAAGACGCTGAGGGTAGTGGTAGGAGTAGGAGAGGCGTAGACCAGGCTTTTCTCGGTCACAATGCCAACCAGTTTGCCGTTCTCGTCCAGCACCGGCAGATGGCGGAACGGCTTACTACGGATCAGGTCTAGGGCCTCTTTGAGACTGGTGTCGGTCGTGATGGTGACCGGGTTGGGGGTCATACGATCTTTGACTAGCATAGTCTTCCTCCTCTATGTTGGTAAACTGGTGACTTGATAACCTGGTAGATTGGGTGGAGATGCGACAGAAGACACAGTCGCTCATCGAATTACCTCGCCCACCAGATAGCCGTTCTGCGCGGTCAGCAGCCGCGTGGCGGTGAGCCGATCGTGTAGATCGTCTTCCGCGTGCGTGACGACCCGCAGATAATTGTCGGTCAGACCGGTCCAGAGGCCATCTCGTCGGCGCTGTTCCCACAGAACCTCCATCGCCCGTCCTATGAACCGCTGACGGAAGCGGGATGCCTGCTCAGCGCCCAGTTCGCGCATTGCGCGTGCCCGTGCCCTGCGCACCTCGGGCGGCACTTGGTCTGGCAGGCAGGCAGCGGCTGTGCCCGGCCGTGGGGAGTAGGGAAAGACGTGGAGGCGCGCAAATTCCATCGCCGCCACGAAATCGTAACTGGCGCGGAAGGCATCCTCGTCCTCGCCGGGGAAGCCGACGATGATGTCGCTGGTCACCGCCAGGTCGGGGATAGCGGCACGGGCGGCCTCCACCAGCCGGGCGAACTCTCGCCTGGTGGTGCGGCGGCCCATACGACGCAGGATCTCATTGCAGCCGGACTGGAGCGGCAGATGGAGTTGGCGGCACAGGCGCGGGCTCTCCCATAATCTGAAAAAATCCTCGTCCAGGTCCCAGGGCTCCAGCGACGAGAGCCGGAGCCGGGATAGGTCGGTATCGGTCAGCAGGGTTTTGACCAGTGCGTATAGGCCACCTGGCAGTCCCAGGTCACGGCCATACGAGCCCAGGTTCACGCCGGTCAGCACGGCCTCTTGGCAGCCGGCCTCGGCAAGCGCCTGCACTTCGGCGACGACGTCGGCCAGGGGGCGGCTGCGGGCCGGGCCGCGCAGCAGACGCACGATACAATAAGTGCAGTGATTATCGCAGCCATCCTGCACCCTGACGAAGGCGCGGGTACGGAGGAGAGGCCCTCCCTTCCCCGTCCCTGACCCTTTCCCCTTCCTGCGGGGGGGATAGGGAGCCACAATCTCCGCTACCCGCCCCTTATCGGTATTGGGCACGATCCAGGCGACGCCGGGGAGGTGGCCGGCCTGCTCCGGGGCTAGCGTGGCATAGCAGCCGATGACAGCGATGCGAGCCTCTGGATTGGCACGGGCCAGCGATCTGATGCGGTGGCGCGACTTGCGTTCCGCCTCGGCGGTGACGGCACAGGTGTTGACGATACAGACATCAGCCTGGGCCGGAGTGGAGACGACTGTGTGACCAGCAGCGGCGAACTGGCGAGTTATCGCCTCAATCTCGCTTTGGTTCAGGCGACAGCCCAGGCTCTGCAGATAGACGTTCATCAATCCACGTATCCCAGATGCCTCAGTTGCTCTTTCACGGTCTCCATATCCTCAGGGGCTAATGGCTGCTTCACCGGTATCTCCGCCAGCGGGTGTTTCACCCGCCCCCAGGAGATGTGCTCCCACGCCCGCTCGTGGTAATAGTACAGGATCACACGGATGCTGTGGAACAGAATAGTGATGACCGACATCTCCTTCCAGTCGCCGGTAACCAGGTACGAGATCAGACCCAGGAGCACAATGCCGATCAGCCGCCAAACGATGGATTTAGCCCAAGAACGTTTTCTGGTGTCCATAAATACTCTCCCGATTCAGAGTCGCACAGAGCGCTATGGCTCTGTCACAGTCAGGTCGTCGAAGTGGATCTCCACACCAGGCTCGAAGAATGAGCCGGCGTAAAGGCCGATCCCCCCCCGACGGTAATCCACATCCTCAACCTGAACCAGTTGCACGCCATTGACGAGAAAGGTCATCGCCGCGTCCTGGCAGATGACCTCCAGCAGGTTGGTCGCGACTCCCGTCTGGATGGCATCAGAGGGAACCCAGTCACCGCTCAACGGTTTCCGCTCCCCATTGTCGTACTTGCTGACCTGGTAGTAGCCGTCGCCACTGATGGAGAAGCAGTAGAAATGATCGGGGTCCTGCATCCGCACCAATACACCGTATTCGTTGTCGTCCGGGCCGGCGACTTGAGTCGCCTCAACAGCGAGGTGGAAGTCAGAGAACTCGCGGCCGGCGGAGGCCCAGGCGAGGCGATTGGGCGCTTTGACGACGATGCGCATCACTCCTTCGTGATACCCAACCTCCGCAGAGGCATCGGATTCAGCCTGCCAGCCGCTGGTTGGGTCGGAGAAATCGTCGCTCCAGGGTAACTCCCCCCTCCCACAGGCGACCAGCAAAGCCATCATCGTCACCAACGCCTGGACGAGCAAGCGTCTATTCACTATTGACATCTCCAATCACTGATAATCCGTTGCCGTCCTGCAATCCGTTATGCAATCCGTCACTGTCCTACAATCCGTTGTTCTACGGCCTAGTAACGGTGAAGTCGTCGAACCGGACACGAACGTTACCCTCTGGGCCACTCCCGGCCCCGATACCCACGTCGCCTCGCGTGTGGGTATCGTCGCTGACTTTCTCCAGCAGTTGGCCGTTGACGTAAAGGCTCAGTTCGTCTCCCTGGCAGAGCGCCAGAATGTGATTGGTCTGCTCGCCCGTTCTGATGGCGGGGGAGGGAGCCATCCCACTGCCATCTCCGGTGAGGATTTCCAGGTCACCGCCGTCCACGCGCCGGAAAATGGCGTAATAACCATCGGCGCTGATAGCGAAGTAATAGAAGTTATCCACGTCTATATGGCGACAGATAACGCCAAAGTGGCCATCCTGGGAGCCGGAGGCCAGGTAGGCATCCACCTCAACGCTCACGTCCTCGAACCGCTCACCCGGGTTGGCCCAGATGAACCAGTTTGGCTCGTATAGTTTGATGAAGTACTCGCCCTCCTCGTAGCCACGCTCGAACTTCTCGCGCCGGTCCGCACCCCAGCCACTGCGTGGGTTGTCAAAATCATCCTGAAAAAGCGGGCCCTGCTCGTGGCTCCCCGTGCAACTGCAGACTAGCAACAGGGCGAGTACGATTAAGCAACCTTTCATGTGACTGTAGTATTGTTTCATCGTTGCCTCCCGTCCGCACGGGAATGATCCGGTGTGCAGATGGTGAGATTATAGCATGGGCGGAGGATTTGCAAAAGGCTGCGCGTTGCCCATCTTTGACGACTATGCTATAATCACACTAGATACAAGCGCACTCGACTTCCATCGAAGGAGCAGGGGCAATGGCAAAGAAGCGGGTCAGCATGGGCGACCGTCGTAAGGCAAGGGAATATGAAAGGCAGGGCGTCCAGGCCTACGAGGAGTGGGACATTGATCGGGCCATTAAATGTTTCGAGGCTGCTGCCCGTCTTGTCCCCGATGAGCCGGATTACCGGCTTTACCTGGCGCGGGTGTTGGCTCGCAGCGGTGATTTTGACCAGGCCCTGCGGGCGCTGGCAGATTTCATGCGACTGGAGCCCGACTCGCCGCTGGAGGATCGCTTCGAGCAACTCTTTGCCAGTGGAATGGACGAGGTGGAACTGCTGCTTACCGACAAGATGACTGCAGCAGGGATGCCCATTGAAGAGATCGGCGCTGCTATTCAGATGTGGCTGGAATACCGCATTACCCTCGGACGCGATCCGCTCATCGTGCGCAAGCCGGAGACCTGGGCGGCGGCGCTCGACTACACGGTACGCAAGGTCAATCTGCGCCCGGTGAGGCGGCGGGAAATCGCGGCTCTCTACGGCGTCAGCGAGCGAGCGGTGCGGGATCGGCATAACGACCTGGTGCGCACGCTCGACGTGATGCCGTGCGATTATCGGTATTTTACGGGTAAGGAGAACCCGTTGGACAAACTGGTTGAGGCAGCGGAGTTACTGGAACAACTGGAGGCCCGTTTCCAGGAAGCGTAAGGTAACATCCTTACTCCCGGTTCTCAGATCACTCCGGTAATGCGCCCGGCGTCGGCGGGTAGCGGTCGAAGAAATCACGGCTACAATCATCGGTGTCCTGTTCGGGCGGACGGCGTTCCAGTGAGTGGCCTGCATTGACCCCTCCAGGGTGCGGCACGACGCCAGAGAATGAGCCGCTGCCGTAAACTACCACGTCCACCGCCGCGCCCCCACCATCCCGTAGCACAATCTCATCCCCTTCGTTGGCGAGCGCCAGGCCATCGCAGGTGCCTGGATCCACGCGCACCATGTTCGGCACGCCGGGGGAGTCCCGGTTGGGGTCAATCAGGAACTCGTAATCGGGCGTGAAGCCCACCACGTCTTCGGCCTGCTGCGCCACGACGATCACCCCACCCGCCGGCAGCAGGGCCCCGGCCGGGAAGCGATACATCCCATCGCCGCAGTCGTCGGGCAAAGCATTGACTTCGGCCGTCATGTCCCCCAGGTACCAGCCAGAGAGGTCCACGTTTTCAGCCGTGGGGTTGTAGATCTCTATCCACTCGCCGGTGAGCGGGCTATCGGATGGGCGATACATCACTTCGCTGATCAGCGGGTGGCGCAGCGGCGATTGGTAATTCCAGTCATAATCGAACATGGAGTACAGGTAGTCGAAAAGAGCCGCCGAGCGTACTTGAAGCGCCATCTCCCGGTTGACCTTACTGGAGGTCTCGCTGCCGTTGATGCTTCCCACGTGGACGTATTTGCCTTCAGCGCCCAGATCCACCAGCACTATTTTGTTGTGGATGCCGTACTCGGTGGGATCACCCAGGTGGGCGCTCAGATCCAGCCCCTCGGCCTCGGCGATGCTGTTAACGTAGGCTGCTGCCTCGACGTTGTTGGTCAGGGAGAAATTATCAATGTTAAAGGTGCCGCCGTTAAGGAGGATGCGCACGCGGGCGCCGCGCCGCGCCGCGTCAATGTAAGCCTGCAGGCGCAGATTGGGCGCATTGGCCGGGTCGCCCCAGTCGGGGTACTCATACAACTGCTCTACGTAGACCGCGTCGCCTGCACCGGCCCGCGCCACCAGCCCCAGCAGTGCGTCGCCGGTGCGCAGGGCCGATTCCGGTGCCGTCACCAACTCGAACCAGGTCCCCGTCGTCGCCAGCGGTTGGGGGAACCGGACGGTGTAGGTCATCCAATCCTCGCCTGTATCGGGCGTGAAGCCCTGCGGCGGCGCTCCATATCCCAGCACGTTGTCCGGTCCCCACATACTGATGTCCGCGTGGTTCTCCGGATCGCAGTCGGCCTCGAATATCTCCACCGCCCGCGCCACCATCTCCGGTGCGTCCGTCACCAGCACGACTCCCCGCGAGCCGCCGGTACCATTGCCCTTGTCGTCACCAGGGAGGCTGCTATGGGTTAGATTCTGTGAACCCACCAGCAGCCGCTCTTGGTCCACGATCATAAATTTAGCGTGCATAAAGGTGTAGCGGTCGTAGATCTTGAGTGTGTCGGAATTGACCATGAAGTAGCACAGGCCGTGGCCGGTGGCATGCAACTGCTGACAGGCCCACAACTCCTGATCTTCTATGCCGCCGGCGGGGCCGCCCTCCAGCAGCACGGTGACACTGACGCCTTGCTGGGCCTGCTGCACCAGTTCTGTCACCAGTCCATAGTGCTTCAGCGTGTACACCTCTAACTCGATGCTCTCTTCCGCCGAGCGGATAGTGTCCACCACCACTTGATAGGCGTTATCTGGGGCAATGCCGACGGTCACCACCCCGCTCGTATCCAGCGCGGGCTGGAAGAACCGCTCCAGGTCCCATCCCGGGTAGCGGGCACGCCGGCCGTGCCAGGGGTCGTCGGCGTATTGGGCCCAGTCGGCTACCGTGTCGGTGTCCTGGGGCGGCAGGCCGGTCTCCTCGTCGGGGTAACGGTAGAGGATCTGACCCGCCTCGGCGAAATTGGAGCCCCCGTAGGGCCAAACCGCCGCGCCGTCCCAGCCGTCAATAGTCTTGTCCCCATTCTTGTAAACCAGCGCGTCCCGCACGAAGCCCCCGGCATCGCGCAGTACCACCTCGTCGCCACTGTTAGCGAGGGCTGGCCAGCCGGGAAGCACATAGTCCGGCTCGAAGCCGAAGGAGGCCTTAAAGTCCGTCCTGCTGCGGGCCAGCCAGAGCCGCTGGTGAGGCGCAATCGCCACCGCCGGTAAGTCGGTGCAACTCCAGTCAGTGGTGACCCACTTGCACAACTCCCATCCGGTCAAGTCCACGGCCTGGTAGTTACCGTTGAGCAAGAGCACCGCTTCGTCGTAGTCGTTGGCCTGTAGACCATCGTAGAGCACCGCTTCAATGATTACCCCGTAAGGTGGGGGGATGTAGTTGCGGAGGAGCAGAGGAAGGTACAGCGGTGGCCTGGTCTTAACCTCAGTTGACCAAGTGGCGCTATTGTTGATAAGTACTGTCTCACTGGCGGTGGTTGTGGCGGTGACGTAGTTGGTGAGGGTGCCGGAGGCGGTATCGCTCACCTGCCCGGTGACGGTGATGAGGTGCGTTGCGCCGACGGCAATGTCCCCTGCTTCCCACACGAGCGTGCCGCCCGATGGTGAGAAGGCGAAGGGGCCGACCTGAGCGACGAAGTCCACCCCGGCGGGGAGCGTATCGGTGAGCAGCGTGCCGGTGGCGA
>Ga0164311_10000878_pt1 | contig 13999 bp, 10 predicted proteins | sample GuaBasSedimGuay2_FD_121796 | JGI IMG/M metagenome (GOLD analysis project Ga0164311, IMG submission 121796) | Subseafloor sediment microbial communities from Guaymas Basin, Gulf of California, Mexico - Guay2, Core 4569-9, 9-12 cm | ecosystem: Environmental > Aquatic > Marine > Hydrothermal vents...
CAATAGATTTGGTCGTTCTCATTGGCTCACCAAAGAGCGTTAATAGAGCACTTCAAAGAATCGGAAGGGCAGGGCATAGGCTGCATGAGGTAAGTAAGGGGATAATCCTCGTATTGGATAGGGATGATTTGGTGGAATGCACTGTCTTAGCCCATAATGCAAGGAATAGAAGGCTTGATAGAATTAAAATTCCCCAGAATCCGTTGGACGTTCTTGTGCAGCATGTTCTCGGTATGGCGTTGGAGAGGGTCTGGGATATTAACGATGCCTACAGGGTCGTTAGGAGGGCTTATCCATATCGCAACTTAAGCTTTGAAGACTTTATGAGCGTTTTAAGGTATTTAGCAGGTGAGTATGCTGGTTTGGAGGAGAAGAAGGTTTACGCCAAGATTTGGCTCGATGAAAAGGAGGGCAAATTTGGAAGAAGAGGCAAGATGACGAGGGCAATCTACTACATGAACACCGGTACAATCCCAGATGAGGCAAAAATTGAAGTTTACACTCTGGATAAGCGTTTCATAGGAACTGTTGAGGAGGAGTTTGCCGAAAGATTAATGCCCGGAGATATTTTTGTTTTAGCTGGAAGAACCTATGAGTTCAAAAAGTCAAGAGGCAACAGGATTTATGTTGAGCCTAAAGAGGGAGCAAAGCCCACGATTCCAGCGTGGTTCTCTGAAATGCTACCGTTGAGCTTTGACTTGGCTTTAGATGTTCAGAGGTTTAGAAGGGAGATTAAAGAACTTTTGGATAATCCCAAAGCAGAGCAAATCCTAATGGAGAAATACAAAATAGATGAGAAAGCAGCAAAAGCAATTCTAAGCTACTTTAGAGAGCAAGCAAAGTATTCAACAATTCCAGATGATGAAATCCTTCTGGTTGAGGAGGTTTTGGAGGAGAGAAGGGCGAAGTACTTCTTCCACACGCTGATAGGGAGGAGAGCAAATGAAGCTTTGAGCAGGGCTTTTGCTTACCTCGTGAGCAAAAAGAAGAGGTGCAACGTGGGAATAGCGATAAGTGACAACGGCTTTATGTTGATTTTGCCGAGAGAGAAAAGATTAAGTGAAAAGGATATCAAATCCTTGTTTCAGCTTGAGGATTTAAGAGAAACCCTTAAGAGAGCCTTGGACAACACGGAGCTGTTGAAGAGAAGATTTAGGCACGTCGCCAACAGAGGGTTACTGATTTTGAGGAGGTACATGGGCAGGAAGAAAAGTCTGAGCAGACAGCAACTCAATGCCCAAACCTTGTTAAGACTTCTCAAGAAGAACTATCCAGACTTTCCGCTCCTCAAGGAAGTTTACCGCGAGATTATGGAGGATAAGATGGACATTGAAAATGCGGAGCTGTTTTTGAACTGGGTTAAAGAGGGCAAGATAAAAGTCGTTTTTGAACAAAATGAATTGCCAAGTCCATTTGCCTTCAACCTTGAAGTTATTGGAGCGAGCGATGTTGTGCTTATGGAAGACAGGAGAGAGCTGATTAAGCAGTTACATAAGAAGATAATGGCTATGATTGGAGAGCTTGAGTGAGATAAACTTTTTAAGTGTGAATTCTTAGTATTCATGGGAGTGGTAATGAAAAGGTGGGTGAAGATTTTCTTAGGAAGCTTTATTCTGCTTTCACTTATCCCTCTCATGGGATACTATGACTATACAAAAAGCCAAGCATATGAGCCTATCTGGAGTCTTGACAAATTCACCACCGGGGGTTTTATTAGAGGCAAATTTTATGATGACAAGCTTGTGGTAGCTGAAACAAATTTAAGCATATTTTCAAATGAAGGAAGCATTATCATGATATTTTCAGAGAGAGGAGAGCTTTTAAAGAGGTTTAAGACGAAGTTTAAGGTATATTCCTTTGCAGTTGCTGATAACACATTGTTTGTTAGTGAGTCAAAAATTCTCAGCATAGAAGGCTCAAAGATACGGACACAAAGTTTTGTCTCTGCATATTCCCTCGATAGAAAGCTTCTCTGGCGGCAGAATATTTCCACTTTCGCCTTGACTTACTCCAATGGCAGAATTTTTGGAATTGACAAAGGAAAGATTTTTGTCCTTAACACTAATGGTAATCTGGTTTGGAAGAAAAGGATTGAGGGAAATCCTTACGCTGTACTTTCATGTGAGAAGCTAATCATAGTGAGCACTGAAAATATGAGAAGATATGGAGTAGTGGCGTTCTCCCCTTCTGGGAATTTTCTTTGGAAGCTTGAGAATGACGTATCTGCACTGGATACAAACTGTCATCACATTTTAATGCGAGGAAGCAACTGGTATGGTCTCTTTGACATGAACGGTAACGAGCTGTGGGTGAGAGAGGTATCTCTCAGAAATCAAGTCATCTTCAAAAAGGATGGAATCAGCTTTTACAACTTTTACGCTCACATAGACAAGAATGGAAACGTTTATTTGAGCGAAGCAGATTCCTTCACAATCCTTGATACTAACGGGAAAGTTATTGCCCGTTACAATAAGCCAATTGGATACTTTCAGATTTCTCAGGATGGAAAGCTTATTTTCGATGGATATCATGTGTTCGTGAATCCGCTCTACGATAAAGACCATGATAAAATTCCTGATGATGAAGATATTCTCCCTGTAAATAACGAATTGTTGTACCAACTCTCTCTTGCTTTTGGGATTAGTTTCATCTTTGCCTCACTCTATGAATGGCGGAGGAAAAAAGAAGGAAGAAAAGCTCATGAAAAATACTTAAGATTGAAGAGGGAGCTGGATAAGAGAAGCTTATAAGAAACCTGCAGTTCCACAATGCAGTGGCTATGTACAGCCAAAGAGAAACATTGCTGCTATCAGTTTTAAATGATACAACATTTTGTCTCCACATAAAAACAAAATGCATGCATATTGTCCTCACGTAAGGACAAAATTTATAAACAACAAGAACCAACAGCAACACATGGAGGAGAAGGTATTAACATCCCTATTATCCACCAGCAGAAGACTGATGATGTGGGTGAGGAAGTTCCCTAAGAGACGTTTTCTGTATGACGAGCTTAGGAAAATTGATGAGGAGTACTACGTAGGTGTTAAAGGTATTAGAGGTGTTGGTAAAACCGTTCTTCTACTTCAGCTGGCGAATGAAACTGAAAAAAGCGTTTATTTCTCAGCTGATTCCACACTGATTAAACCATTTTCCATCTATGAGGTCGTTAAATCTCTTGCAGAATTGGGCTACAGAAACATCTTTATTGATGAGATACACAGAAAACCCAACTGGGCTGAGGATCTAAAAACCCTTTACGATGAACATGAGGTTAGAATCTTCTTCTCAGGCTCCTCTGCTATCGATATAGTGCACTTAAGCGCTGATTTATCCCGCAGGGTTGTTTTAAAGGAACTTCCCCCCGCTTCCTTTAGGGAGTGGCTCAACATAAAGAAAGGATTTAGCATTCCAAGGCTATCTTTGAAAACAGTGCTTTCCAAGTCATTTGACCTGACAAATATGTACATGGAACTTCACTCCCTCTGGCAGGAATATATGAGCAAAGGAGGTGTGCTTTATCCTGAGAGCGGCTTCTACGAGGCACTTGAGAATTCCATCAGGAAGGTCATCCTTGAGGATCTTTCGTCCCTTAGGGAGATAAACGTGAAGTACGAAACCGATGCGTTCAAGCTCCTCTATCTGGTGGCAAAGTCAGCTCCCTTTGAGGTAAAATACTCAACGATAGCCAACGAACTTGATGTTTCCAAGAACATGGCAATAAGGCTTGTTGAGGATTTATCAAAGGCAGGATTAATTTATCCAATCCAAGCATGCGGAAGTGTTAGAAAGGAGCCAAAGCTCTATCTCACAATTCCGCTGAGAAAATTCTTTGCAAAAAAGGGCTTCTCCGTGAACCTCGGTGCTCTTAGAGAGGAGTTCTTCATCAACCATGTTCGCTGGATAAGCGAAATCTGTTACCTGAAAGGAAAAAGGGGTGAAAAAACACCTGATTTCAAGGTAGGGGAGTGGATAATAGAAGTAGGTGGCGAAAAAAAGAGTAGATATCAGAAGCCTGACTATATAGCCGTTGATGGCTTGCTTACAGGAAAAGGCAGGATTTCGCTGTTTCTGTTTGGATTGATTTATTGAGGTTGTTAGAGCTCCTTTATTTCCTTCACCCTATCAAACTCATTCCGTCTTATGAGCTCGATGGCAAAGGCGTAGAGGCCGAGCTTCTGAAGGCTCTCTGGAGTTAGCTTCTCACGGGAGAGCTCGCTAATTTTTGAGGAAAGCTTCTCGATTGCCTTTTTCTTTGCCTCCTCGGAGAAGCCTTTCGAAGTCCCCCAAATCCCATACAAGCCAGCCCTCTTCTCTGAGTGTCTCCTTCCCTTCAACATCCCTTGCTATCAACCCATAAAACTTCGCCCAACCCTCCAGTCCAACCAACTCACTTTTCCTCTCCAAGTCCTTTAAAATCCTCCTTGCCTCCCTTTCTTTCAAATCCTTCCACTTCACTTCAACAAAAAGTGCTTTTTTCTCTCTATCATTTAACGCAACCAAATCAATCTCCTCATCCTTATGCCACCATCTGCCGATTTTCGTAAACTTAAGGTTACCCGCACGACTCAGCCTTACGAGGAACTGTCTTGCAACTTTCTCAAAAACCCAGCCGAGATATTGATTGTAATTTTCTCGGATCTCTGCAACGTCGAAAGTTCCCTCTTCAATCCTCGACAGGTTGGGATAAACGTAGCGGAACCAGAACGCTAGGAAGTTGTCGGCGAGGTAATATCTGCCACGCTTTGACGAGGGCTTTTCTGTAACAGGAACTTCCCTCACAACTAAATCGGTTTCAATGAGGTTTCTGAGGTAAGGCGTTATGTCGGAGTGCCTCATCCCCGTGAAGTCCTTTATTTCCTTTGGCGTCGTTTTGCCGAGTGCTATTGCCTCAAGTATGCGCTTGTAGGTTCTTGTTTCCGTGAATTCATATCTGAGCAGAAAATCAACTTCATTCCTGAAGAAGCTCACTGGATTGAACAGCTCTTTCTCAAGCCACTCCCAGAAGGGCAACTTGACTTGAGTTATGTAGAAAGGTATCCCATCGGTAAGTCCATATATCTCAATCAGCTCTTTCCAGCTTGCCTCTGGGAAGAACTCCTTTAAGGTGAAGAACTCCATCGGTTTAAGCTTCATTGAACCCGTTCTCCTGCCGTAGAGTGGGCTCTTGTAGCTCAGCACCTTCTCGGTCATCATGCTTACCGAGGAACCGAGGAGTACGAGCTTAGTGTTTGAATTTGAGAGGTCTAGGTCAACCGCCCTTTGAAAGAGGGAAACGACTTTGGGGTCTTCCTTAATCATGTTGGGAAATTCGTCTATGATTATCACTTTTCCTTTCAGAGCGTGAAGCAGGCTTTCCCAGTCTTCGCGTGCGTACCTCACTTCAGGGGTTATTCTCTCCGCAGTTTCCCGAAAATGTCTGAGATTATCACTCTCAACCGCCAGGTAGTAGATATGGGAGAAGTCTTTAACTGCCTCAAGGACGAGTCTGGTTTTTCCAACTCTTCTCCTGCCATATATCATGATCAGCTCAAATTTCTTGCTCATCAGCTTTTCCCTTATCGCCTCCAGCTCATTTTTTCTGTCCACGAAGTTGTCCATATGATAATCACCATTATCATAATGGATGTTATCACTAATAAATCTTCCCATCCTGAGGCTTTGGATTGCATAAGAAATCGCAGTAAAAAGTGTTAGAAAGGCTCATCTACATATTATGACTGGAGGGTTTTTAAGTTTTCTTCCCTAAGTATTTATCATGACGGAGAAAATTACAAATGATGTTATCGCCCGAAAATTATTCCTGCCAGACCCGGAAGAATGTTACAGAATAATCAGACAAACACGCTGGCCGGAAGGAGTAATCTGCCCACACTGCGGCAGTAAAGAAGTCCAGAAAAACGGACACACACCAAAAGGAGCCCAAAAATACCACTGCAAAAACTGCGGGAAATACTTCAACGACTTAACTGGCACAATATTCGACCACCACAAACTCCCAATCAACGAAGTCTTTTACATAATCTGGTCAATGCCACACAAAAGCACCAAACTCATTGCCGAAGAACTCAACAGAAATTACCAAGCAGTCCTAAATTTTGTCCACAAAGTGCAGAAAACAGCCGGAAACTCCAAAGTCAGGCTGGAAGACGTTATCGAAATTGACGAAGTTTACCCGCACGCTGGCAGTAAAGGCTTTAAAAAAGAATCCCAGACGGAGAGGCAGGCACAAACGTGGCAGGGGACTGCAAAGTTCGGAAAACCGCCGGTGGTGACTCTCGTAGTCCGAAACACAGGACGCGTCCTCTTTCTTCTCTTTGAGAATCTGAGGGAATTTCCTCAGAAGTTCAAGCAGCGGGTTGGGAATTTGATTGTGGGGGGACTGAAGGTTTTTACTGACGAGTACTCCATTTATGATTCTCTGAAGAAGGGATTAGGGAGTATTATCATTTCTCACGAGCGGATTAATCATTCTGGGAAGGAGTTTGCACGTGGCGAGGTTCACGTTAATACTTGTGAAAACAGGCACAGTTTTCTGAGGACTTATCTGAGGAAGTATCGTGGTGTCAGTTTCAGGTGGTTGCAGGGTTATTTGGACTTTCTGGCGTTAGTATTGAATAACAGGGGGTGGTTCTCAGAACTAATATCAGCCAGAATACATATATGAGCGTATCCTTGTCTCTGGTGAGGCACCCATATGTCCGCTCTTCGTTTCTACCCTAAGGTAAACCAGGCTCTGTTTCACTGAGCTTCATGAAGAACTTTAACGTATGGGTCGGATGGACGCGGTCATTCCAACAGGAATCCAGAGAAGTTCGAAAACAGAGTCTCAACCCCTATGAAAACCGGACAACTTTCGTTTTACCTGGATCGTAAACTCCCTCAGGCTCTGTTAATACATCCTATCCACGTATTCCGGATTTTATGGAGAAGTTCCCAAACCCTCGATAGCCAATCAATCTGTGACTTACCATCATATTGTAAATGTGTGATATTTTTCACAATATAGTATTAATTACTTCGGGTTTATAACTTTGTATTAACAAAAAGCTTAAATACTAAATTAATTCAATAGATAGTGGTGACGCCCCAATGGGGGGAGATTATAAAATACAACGATTCGAAAAAAGGTTGGCACAGGCATGGACTGAAGTTGATGGGGAGAAATTCGTGGGAGTAACTCTGAAAGGGCACCTTGCAAACCACAACAATGCAGATCCATTTTTAATGGAGTTCTGATTTCTATTTCTTAATTCTATTAGTTTAGAAATTAAAGAATCAAGGGGGTGTTGTTATGAAATATATCAATGGCCGCTTTTATCTTGAACCTATTTCAGCTCATATAGACGTCACCAATAAATGTAATTTGAAATGCATATACTGCTTTTATTATGAGGATCCCTACGTTCAATTACCTGATAGAGATCCATCAAAAGACGAAATCCTAGATTGGATGGAACAGTTGGCAGAAATCGGGGTTAAGTTTCTAACTTTTTCTGGAGGGGAAGCGTTTATGAGGCCTGATTTTTTGGAAATACTTAGCAGTGAAACTTCGGAGAATTTTTGGAAAGTAATTCTAACCAATGGAATTCTTCTCGACGAACAAACAGTAGAAGAATTAGAAAATGTTCCAAAACTTCTAGAATTAAGAGTCTCTCTAGACGGTTTTGATGCAAATAAAAAAGTTAGAGGAGTGGATGCGAAAGTCATCATACAGAATATTGACCTTATTGGCAAAATGACGGATCTGGCAGTACATATAAACACCATGATAACAACTGAAAATCTCCATGAACTTGAAAAAATGTATGAATGGATCGAGCAACATGAGGCAATTTCTGGTTGGGCAATTGATCTTCCCATCGTCAGAGGAAGATATATCTCCGCCATGAATGCACTTAGACCCTCTTGGTCCGAGATGGCACCAGTTTTAAAAAGATTAATTTTACGCTATATTGACGAGAGACCTCCGTTCAAACTTGCAATATTCTCAATATTTAGAGAGAGCCTATTATATCCTAACAAAATTAAAGATAGAATCTATAGTTTTGACCTAGAGTCTCATCCATGCAGCTATTTACCCTCAGTAACAATTAGAACAGATGGTTCTGTAACACTTTGTCCAAGTTTGCCATTTAGTATAGGGAATATTAGAGAGAGGCCGCTAAGGGATATTCTGGAGAGTCCGGATCCGGGTAGCGAAAGGGTGCTGAGAATACGGATAAGAGACATCAAAAAATGCTCAAATTGTAGGTATGTAAAAATATGCGGTGCCGGTTGCAGAGCGAATGCATTTTTGGAAACAGGGAAACTTATTGAGGTGGATTCTATTACCTGCAAGATGATGGAGTTCTTTGAGAGTGAGATATTGCCCCATTTGCCAAGGAAAAGCAGGGAGTTGATAGGGGAATACTTAACTTAACCAGAATACGCTGTTTGGATTTTCCCTTTGGTGAGAAAAATGCAGCACAACAAAATCCAAGAAATTAGACAGGAGATACTTAGCGGTGATGCAACAAGAACTATCCTTAAACTTTCTTTGCCTCTAGTTTTTTCAACATTGATTCAGCAGCTTTATAACTTGGTCGATACTTTTTGGCTCGGATTTTTTGGAAAAGTCGCTCTCTCCACACCTGGAACTGCACTGCCGTTGGTAACGACCTTAATGCACGTTGGTCTGGAGTTTTCAGCAGTGGGTGCAGTGTTCATTGGACAATACGTTGGAGCGGAGGAATATAAAAAGTGCAGAAAATTAATTGGCACGGTCTATTCTTTTATGCTGGTTTCTTCTATTATCACCTCACTCTTGGGGGTACTCATAGTCCCTTACGCCTTGGAATTCATGAGGGTTCCTCCTTCTGCTTATTCGTATATTAGGGATTATCTCTTAATACTCTATGTTGGGATTCCCTTCTCTTTTTTGTTTGCGGCAAGTTTGTCTGTAATAAAAGCATTTGGGAGGACCAAACTCGCTATGAAGCTCAGCATCTTAGCAATAGCTATCAACATGATCCTCGATCCTGTGATGATTTTTGGCCTGTTTGGACTTCCACGCCTGGGCGTTAGGGGTGCCGCTCTCTCAACTGTTACAGCGGATGTAATCGTCTGTATGATCTCCCTTTATATTGTTTTCTCTGGGAGAATGGGGATAACCGTAAAAGTGCAGGATACAAAACCTGATTTGGAATTCTACGGGAAAATCCTGAGAAAGGGTATACCCCTTGCCCTTGGTTCATTGGTAAATGACATAACAACGATCATTATGATTAGATTGATCTATGGATTTGGGATAGCAACATACGCAGCTTATTTGATCATTATAAGAATAGTGAAGCTCTTAGAGAGTTTTACCATTGGAATAGCAAGTGGCACAGGTATAATGATCTCCCAAAATATTGGGGCTGAGAAATATGAAAGAGCAGAAAAAATAGCAAGAAGAGCCATGGTGTTGAATTTTGCAGTCTCTAGCATTGTAGCTCTGTCCTTAGCTGTTTCAAGGGGATATATTGTAAGAGTATTTGTAAGCGACGTTCAGGTCTTGATGGAGAGTAAGAATATCATCCCTTTAATTCTTTCAGTGCCTTTCTTTACGGGGGTATTCTTGATAGTGAACAACGTCCTCACGTATTCTGGACACACAAGGGAGTCCATGGTGCTTAGAATGATAAGGCTTTGGGGCCTTAGATTGCCTCTAGCCTATCTTTTTGGGTATATTATTTTCAACTCGTCTGCAGGTTTGTTTTGGGGCTTAGGAATGAGCAATGTGGTCTCAGCACTCATCGCTATAATTTTCTTCCTCAGGATCCCATGGACAAAAAAGATTATTTAGTGGAGATCGACAATCCGCCGTTGCTCCTTCCCCAAGTGGCAACTTTATAGCCTTCACTTTTCAGTTTCTCCAAAACTGTAATGAAGTCATCAAAGACGTTCTGCTTGTTTTCCCTCATCCCTTGGCGGCGCCACTCCTCACCGTATTCGTTCCCACCTCTTAAGTTTGCCATCACAAAAGTTCCACGCGCTCAATGAAGGGAATCACCTGAGGAATGAACCTTGGGAGCAAGGCAATGTTGAAGCCCCCATATCCGAAAGCCCAAGCTTTGTTGCTTTTTGCTCCTTTTTTCTTGACCATGAAATAATGAACTCTTGTTCCATCCTTGGAAACTGCAAAATCTTCACTTACCTCGAATTCTCCTTTAACTTCAACCCCATCAATCAGCTCAAGCCCCTCTCTAAAGCGATAAAGCCTGTAGGGAACTGTAAAGCTTTCATATCTAAGCAAAGCCTGCTTCCCATCAGTGTCGAGGGGATAAACCTGTGCAGGCATCTCAAAGCTTATCTCCTCTATAAGCTTTCCATCAAGTGTGAACACTTTGAGTCTTGAAGAAGCATGGACTAAATAGCTGGCGAGTAGTTTGTCATTGACAATAACTGCCCACTCAAGCGGAAACTCAGTCTCTGGGATAATCTCCTCGACTTTGTCATTTTTGATTGCAATAACCTTTCCAAGACCCTTTCCTTCTCGCGTATAGATGTAGAGCTTTCCATCTATGACATCTATCGGATGCGCTGGAACATCACTTGAATAAACTTTTCTCCACTTTTCTGGCTCATCAATCGGACCAAGATAGATATCGGCTTTGTTCCAGCCGAATGTAACCGTCAGCATTGCCCACTTTCCATCCGTGCTCTTGTGCAGATTCATGAAATATCCTGAACCAAACCCCTCACCAAAAACCATAACCTCGTCTTCCCCTTTCTTCAGAAAAATTCTCTCTGCTGGAGCAGAGACTCCATCGGGAGTTTTCTCTTTCCTGTAAAAGCGGGCAAAATAATAACCATCATCAAGAAAAACGATATTCCACAAGGATGGCTTTATTTCCTCGATAGTTTCTCCAGTTTTAATCCTCGTTATCCCCTCATCGGCTCCTCCAATTGAGAAGTTATAAGCCAATCTTTTCCCATCTCTGTCAGCGGTGAAACTCTGAAGGAGAACCTCATCGCCAAGCTCTTCTTCAAGCTTTTTAGAATCAACTATGATTTCTCCAGTCTCAAAGAGTTTTATGAGCTGTCTTCCTGTTTTATTTATCTTCACAAAGGTTCCTCTCTTTGTAATTTGAGCCTCCCAGATGTTGGGCAAATAATAGTACTTTCTCACATCATTAATCAGCTTTTCTGGCAAATCCCCAATGAATTCCTAAAGCACTTGTTTTCCTCCTCAATGAACTTTAGAACTCTCTCATCATCCAGACTCTCCATCAAGAGGTAAGGCTCTTCCATTTAAACCACCATTGGAATATGGCGTCTGACATTAAAAAGTTTGCAGGGCAAAGTTTTGTTCTCCTTTAAATACCCAAAGCCCATAACTTTTAGTGGGGTGAGGCACATGGAGGAGTTTAAGGAAGCCCTTGAGATTGTTGAGAAAAAGCTCATTGCAAGTTGGCATATCTACATTGCCATAATATACACTGCATGGCTCATTGCCATGGGAGGATACCTTACGCTTTCCGCTTTAGGTCTTGAAAGAATTACCATCTTTTATTGGCCCACAGTATTCATAGGTGTGGTATATGTGATGGGAGTTGCATGGAAGAAGTTCATCCAGCTTAATCCAGAAATCCACAAGGATTCAAGCTTAAGAGGATGGGTGTGGTTGAGCGGATGGATTGTAGGAGTTATAATATCGATATTCCTCAGAGATGTGAGAGGCTTCGCTGCCATCATAGGGCTTGGAAACCTTGGCATGGCTTTCGGTTTTTCCCAGTGGAGCATGGCAATTCCAGCAATAACGCTTGCCGCATTCCTCAAGCCAGATTGGACATTCGTAAACGCACTCATAATACTCAGCTATTCACTGGTTTCATTCGTACATCTCTGGAGAACTTTTAAGGTGGTCTGAGTGCTTGAGGAGATAACCAAGAACAACGTCTTCAACTCTCCAGCTAGATTGTCCATAGCTCTTTACCTTTTACCAAGGCGAAGGGTCAGCTTTGCAGAGCTTCAGAAAGCTTTGAATCTGACTCCCGGAAATCTTAAATCCCATCTGAAAAAACTTGAAAGAGAAGGCTACGTTAGGATATTCAAGGGATTTGCAGACAGACCGAGGACATTCGTCGAAATAACAGACAAAGGTGCCAGAGAGACCATTGCATTTCTTAGGCTTTTGAAAAAGGCTATTGATGAGGCTTTACACGACAGAATGGAATAGTTCTTGATGATTACTGTTTTCAAACACATATAGGGAACAGTTATTAATTCCCTTGTCAATTTATTAAATGGTGGTAACAATGATTCTTAGAGGGAAAGTAGTTGGCAGTGAAATTCCTCGCTTTAAGCACCGATGGTTTGGGATTCTTGAAGTTGAAGCTAAGGGAGAAAGGTATAAGCTCTACATGAGTGGTGTTGCTCAATGGTTTGTAACTGGAGATGACGTGGAGATCCATATCAAAAATAGGCCCAAAAAGGGCAACGTGCTCGACTTTGATGATTATGAACTCTACAAATTTTACGAAGGAGAGAAAATAAAAGTCTGGCCACTTTGGGAAAAGAAATATGAAGCAAAGCGCTTTTCTCCTTTGACTGGAGAGCTCTTATACATTTATCGGATAAAAGCAAGGGAAGCAACTTATGAAAGCGATTTTGAGGCAATAGCAGAGCTTGAACAGTATCACTACGCATCACAAAAGGAGAAAGTTGCACTGTGGAGATGCGAGAATGGGCATACATTTGAAGCAAACACAAAACAAGCCTGTCCGGTCTGTGGGAATGAAAAAGTCCATATCCTTGAGATTAAAGGTTCCACACCAGCCTCACGCTTCCTAATTCTTGAACTTGAGAACAGAGAGGAGTATGAGCCGAGAATTTTGGCATACGTCAGGGTTGACCCTCCGATTCCGCTGATGCACCGTCGCTTGCCCAATGGAGAGATAGAAAAGAACATAAGAGAGAAGGTTTTCCCGGAGGGCTGGTTTAAGCCCTCGTTCTGGCCAGAAAGAATTATGAAAGAGCTTTATGAAGAGCTTAGGAAGAAATATCCCAGAAAAGTTGCCCGTTCAATGCTCTGGGAGAAGGCAAAATGGCAGGCTTTAAGAGAGAGCAACACCGCTGGGGCTAGAATAGCGAGAGTAGTCGTTCATCCAGACTATAGAAGTGATGGACTTGGTCAATTGAGCGTTAAAGCCTCTATTGAGTGGATAAGTGAAAGAAGAATCCCCGAGATGAGAAAGAGAAAGCACATTGTAGAAACCATAGCACAAATGGCACGTTTCAATCCATTCTTTGAGAAAGTTGGATTTAAATTTCTCTGGGAAACCGCAAGCGGAAGGCCCGTGCTTTTCTATCCTCTAACAGATGAAGCGAAGGAGTACATCGAAAAATTCCTCAGGGAGGATCCACATGCCCCTAAAGATGGGAGACTGTGGAGACCGAGTTATGGAAAGGTCGAACCTTTAAAGGAGCCAATAGTTTTTGAAAATGTAAGCAAAGTTTTTGAAAGTGAACTGGATATAAAGGGCCTTCCAGAGGAGATAAAGTTCCTTTTGGAGGCTTTTGGAGTCAGACATAGGGTAATACAGAGACCGGTTTTGAGGAATTTGAACTTTGAAATTAAGCCTGGGGAAATAGTTGTGGTAGTTGGGGCTAGTGGGGCTGGAAAAACGACTTTAATTAGGCTCCTCCTTGGAGCTGCATTAGGTTATTGGGAGGAGAAATACCGGCCTAGCAGTGGGAAAATCAAAGTGCCGGAGAATGCTAAAGTTTCAGCCTTATTGCCCGGAGAGCAGGAACCTACCTTCGGTAGTGAAAGCATTTTGGAGCATGTTTACAGGAAGATAGGCAATTTGAACGCAGCTGTTGAAGTTCTAAACCGCTCTGGGTTAAGTGATGCAGTACTTTATAGGGCAAAGTTCAGTGAGCTTTCAACGGGTCAAAAGGAGAGGGCAAAGATAGCCTCTTTGCTTGCAGAAAAGCCAAACCTTTTATTAATGGATGAATTTGCGGCACA
>Ga0164311_10000879_pt1 | contig 13981 bp, 9 predicted proteins | sample GuaBasSedimGuay2_FD_121796 | JGI IMG/M metagenome (GOLD analysis project Ga0164311, IMG submission 121796) | Subseafloor sediment microbial communities from Guaymas Basin, Gulf of California, Mexico - Guay2, Core 4569-9, 9-12 cm | ecosystem: Environmental > Aquatic > Marine > Hydrothermal vents...
TGGCCCAGTACTGGGCCAACGGTCAGCGCACGGTGGAAGAGATTGGTCGATTGATCATGCTAGAAACGGGACTGGAGACCACGCCACTGCTGGTAGAGTACTTTCGCTTCGTGGAGCGGTTGGGGTTGATGAGACTTGCGGAGAAGGGATGATCTCTAATCTCGTAGGAAGTGCTCCAGAATCAGCCTGATTTCCCCCACCCGCTCGTAGGTCTCGCAGCGCAGCGCGGGATTGCCCGCCAGCATCGCCGAAAGCTGCCGCCCCGCAGCCCGGCGATGGAGGCACAGCACCGGCTTGCCCAGCGATTCGGCTCGCCCGATCTCGTACCCCACGCCGTGACTGGGAATTGTTACCTCAGCAACCACAACGTCGGACTCGGCCAGCCACGCCGTATCCCGCTCGTAGATAGCTCTGTCGGACAGCCCGCCCTCTCCGACGGAGGTTAATCCCGCGTCGCCAACGTGCTCAGTGAGCACTTGCCCGTACTCCGCCAGTAGCGCGATGATGCGGCGATATAACAGCACGTCGTTCCTCCCGCCACGAATGGAGCCGGCAAAATATGTCTTCATTCAGCCCATCTCGGCCATCGTCTTGAGATTAGCCAGGCTACGTTTTATGGCCCGCTGCATGGAGGCACGCCGGCCCAAATAGTCTAAAATGCGCCCCAAGAAGCCGCGCGGCCGGTAATCCCAAGTCAGGGTGAAACGGACGCCTCTATCCACAGATTTGAACTGCCACTCTTCACTGCCGGCGCTGAACCAACTGCTGGGCGCAGCGTCTATCACCCGCAACTCTGAACGGCTGGGGAACTGGAAGCCAACGTACTCAGCCTCCCAGCTAAAGACGGGGCCACTCGAATGACGGGCGTCAATGCTCAACAACGTTCCTGCCCTGACCGGTTGAGGCGTTATCAGTTCTACGCTCACCACCCGCTTGTCCCACTTGGACCGGAGAGTCGCGTCGTGGCAGAAACGAAAGATAGTAGTCGGTGACGCTGCTATGTCTATACACTCTTCGATACGGGACACCAGATCTCCTGACAGCTACTCCGGCTTCCAGCGCAGGGTCAACTTTTTAGCCGCGTGCACCTCGTCCAACCGGCGCATCGGCGCGTTGTGAGGCGCGGCGTGGAGCAAATCGGGGTCGGCGCGGGCCTCATCGGCGATGCGCAAAAGCGCCTCGACGAACCCGTCCAGCGTTTCCAGGCTCTCCGTCTCCGTCGGCTCGATCATCAATGCCTCGTGGACGATCAAGGGGAAATAGACGGTGGGCGGGTGAAAGCCGTAATCCATCAGCCGTTTAGCTACGTCCAGCGTATGCACGCCGGCGGCTTGCACATCGTCGGGCGGCCCGGCCAAGACGAACTCGTGCATGCAAGTACGGTCGTAGGGCAGCGGGTAGGTTCCCTCAAGTCGCCCTTTCAGATAGTTGGCGTTGAGCACCGCGTGTTCCGCCACTCGCCGCAGGCCGTCTGCCCCCAGCATGCGGATGTAGACGTAGGCTCGCACCAGCACGCCAAAGTGGCCGTAGAAAGCTTTCACCCGGCCGATGGACTTGGGCGGATCTACAAACGTGTAAAACAGTTCCTCGTCGTCCGACCGTTGGAGATCCACGTCTACGATGGGCAACGGCAGGAACTCGGCCAGTCGCTCCGACGCGCCCACCGGCCCCGAGCCGGGGCCGCCGCCGCCGTGAGGCGTGCTAAAGGTCTTGTGCAGGTTATAGTGAAGCACATCAAAGCCCAAATCGCCGGGGCGCGCGATACCTAGCAGGGCGTTCATATTCGCCCCATCGCCGTACATCAGACCCCCGTGCTCATGGACCAGGGCCGTTATCTCCTCGACGTGCTCATCGAACAGACCTAGCGTGTTGGGGTTGGTCAGCATCATGCCGACCAGACGGTCGCCGTGTTCCTCGCAAGCCGCCTCTAGCGCCACCATATCCACGTTGCCGCGCGCATCGGAGGGAATCTCGATCACTTTTAGGCCGCTCATCGTCGTGGTGGCCGGATTGGTGCCGTGGGCCGAGTCGGGAACCAAGATCACGTCCCGCTGGTCGTCGCCTCGATCCAGGTGATAGGCGCGCATCATCAGTACGCCGGTCAACTCGCCGTGCGCGCCCGCCGCCGGCTGTAAGCTGACCGCCGCAAAGCCCCCGATCTCGGCGAGAAACTCTTGCAAATGGTACATCAAAAAGAGCGCGCCCTGCGCCGTCTCCTCGTCCTGGTAAGGATGGAGGCGGGCAAAGCCCGGCAGTCGCGCCATCTGCTCGTTGATCTTGGGGTTGTACTTCATCGTGCAGGAACCGAGCGGGTAAAAGCCGGTGTCCACGCCATAGTTCAGTTGAGAAAGGCGAGTGTAGTGACGAACTAGGTCAATCTCGCTCACCTCCGGCAACGGGAGATCGTCCCGCAACAAGCTGGATGGTAAATCGGCGGTTGGCACGTCCAGGGCCGGCAGTGCAGTGGCGCAACGGCCCGGACGGGAAATTTCAAAGATCAAAGGTCTAGTCACGATGTCACCTCCCCCAAAGCCTCGACCAGCACGTCAATCTCATCACGAGAGTTCATCTCAGTCACGCACAGGAGCATGTGGTCTTGCAAATGCGCGTAATCCAGCCCCAGATCATAACCACCGATGATGTCCCACTCGTCCAGCAGATAATCGTTGATCCTCTGCACCGGCTCGGGGCAGCGCACCACAAATTCTTTGAAGAAAGGTTTGTCATCCAAGAGAGAAAATCCGTTGATTTCCCCAATCCGTTGTTGGGCATAGTGGGCCTTGTGGTAACACAGTTCCGCCACCTGACGCATCCCGCTCTTGCCCAGCGCGGCCATATAGACCGCCGCCGCCAGCACCACCAACCCCTGGTTGGAGCAGATATTGGAGGTGGCTCTCTCGCGGCGGATGTGCTGCTCGCGGGTGGAAAGAGTGAGGACGAAACCGCGCTCGCCCGCCGCGTCCACCGTCTGGCCCACGACCCGGCCCGCCATCTTGCGGGCGTACTTTTTGCGGGAGGCGAAAAAGCCCAGGTACGGCCCGCCAAAGTTGAGTCCGGCGCCCAGCCCTTGCCCCTCGCCCACCACGATATCGGCCCCGAACTCGCCCGGAGGCTTTAGCATCCCCAGCGCGATGGGGTCGGTCACGACGACAAAGAGCGCGCCGGCAGCGTGCGTCGCCTCGGCCAGGCCGCTCAAGTCCTCGACACGTCCCAAAAAATCGGGGTACTGGACGATGAGACAAGCAGTCTCCTCATCAAGCAAATCCGTCAACCCTGCTGATCCGCCATTCTCGTCCCCCACAATGGTCAAGCCCATCCCCTGGGTATAGGTGCGCACTACGGCCCGATACTCGGGATGAACGAAGGGAGAGACCACCACCTTGCGCCGCTTTAAGCGGTGGACGTTGATGGCAGTGATGACGGCCTCGGCAGTGGCGGTGGCCCCATCGTAGTGGGAGGCATTGGAGACACTCATACCCGTGAGGTCGCAAATCATCGTCTGGTACTCAAAGATGGCCTGCAAGGTCCCCTGGCTGATCTCGGGCTGGTAGGGGGTATAGGCGGTGTAAAACTCGCCCCGGTTCAGGACAGCATCCACCACGGACGGGACAAAGTGATTATAGGCTCCGGCTCCCAGGAAACAAGCGCAATCGGAGGCGGTTAGATTAGACCCGGCCAGCGATTCTAGTTCCCAGCGGGTATCCAGTTCAGCAAGAGCCGCGGGCAGGTCCAACTCTGGAAAGCGGACGCGCTCCGGCACATCATCGAACAGATCTTTAATAGATCGGGCGCCGATGGCAGCCAGCATGGCCTCCCGATCCTCATCAGAGTGAGGAATATACGGCATAAAATCACCTTTCACGCATTACGGATTAAGCCTCTTCCTCGGCGACGAACGCCTCGTAGGCGGCCGCATCCATCAGACCATCAAAGTCATCTGGGGCGTCTGGCGCAAAGCGAATCAGCCAACCATCGCCGTAGGGGTCCTGGTTGACCAGTTCTGGGTCGTCTTCCAGTTCCTCGTTGATGGCAGTAATCTCTCCGCCCAGCGGCATGTAGACGTCGGAAGCGGCTTTAACCGACTCGACGACGCCAAAAGCGTCTTCTTCGTCGAACACATCTCCCACCTCCGGCAATTCCACATAGACAATGTCGGAGAGGGATTCCTGGGCGTGATCAGTGATACCACAGACGATCTCATCCCCATCCTGACGGGCCCACTCGTGCTCTTCGGTATATCGTGCTTTAGGATCTAGTTTCATCGCTGCTTCTCCTTTTTTTCTAATAACTCTATGCCTATATTATACTCAACGAACTTGGCTAAGGCAAGCCAAGATTCGCACCCACTACACAACTCGCGGCACCCGCGCCAGTATCTCAGAGATCACCTCGTAGTTGATCGTCCCCAGCCAACCCGCCACCTCCTCGGCAGTGATCGCATCATTCCCCTGATGGCCGATGAGCACCACCTCGTCGCCCACACGGGCGTTGGGGATATGGCTGACGTTGACCATCGTTTGGTCCATACAGACTCGGCCCACGATGGGGGCGCGCTGCCCACGGACGAGCACCGCCTGCCAGCGGGTCGGCGCGCGGCGGAAGCCATCAGCATAGCCCACGGGAATAACGGCGATGGTCTCCTCCTGCTCCGTTCGATAGACGTTGCCGTAACTGACATAGCTGCCCGGCGGGAGAGTCTTGGCCTGGGCAATAGTCGTTTTCCACGCCAGCGCGGGGCGGAAACCCGGTGGAAGCGACACCTGGGGAGAAGGTTGCAAGCCGTACATCACCAGGCCCAGCCGCACCATATCGAAGCGAGTCTCCGGCAGACGTAACAAGGCAGCCGAGTTGGCGCAATGAACGATACGAAAAGCGACGCCGATCTCTGTCAGATGCTCCAAAACCTCCCGAAAACGTGCCAGTTGCCAGCGAGTGTATTCCAAATCAGCGTCGTCCGCAACGGAGAAATGAGTAAAGATACCCTCCAGGTCGAGGCCGGGCAGAGCGCGGATTTTCTCCACAAAAGGGACGACCTGCTCGGGCAACAATCCTAACCGGCCCATACCGGTATCCACCTTGATGTGAACCCGAGCGGTGCGGCGTAAATCAGTGGCGGCCCGGCTAAAGGCCCGCGCCACATCAGTGTCGTAGAGGGTAAGAGTGACATCGCGCAACAGAGCCGCCTTTGCCAGCCAGGAAGGAGTATAGCCCAGCACCAGGATAGGGGCGTCTACTCCACCATCCCGTAGTTTCACCGCCTCGTTGACCGAAGCTACTCCGCAGAAAGAAGCGCCGTTATTGAGTGCGATACGGGCAACAGTGAGAGCGCCGTGGCCATAAGCGTCGGCCTTGAGCACCGCCAAGATATCTACTTTTGGCCCGACAATCTCCTTGATTCGCCGGACGTTGTAGGCAATCGCCTCCAGGTTCACCTCAGTCCACGTTGACCGAGAGGGACGAGCGGTCCGTACAATCAATCCATCCACTCGCCGCACCAACCGATCGGCATCAGCATGATCAGCCAGGAGGCCCTCCACCACTTGTTCCATCCGGGCTTCCACATCTCCCTTGACCAGCGCCACATCTCCCGGCTTTAGTTGCGGCTTGAGGTGACGCACCGCGTCCCGGGCGGTATAGGTCACTAAGGTATGCTCGCGGGGCAAGCCAGCCTCAATGGCCGCCTCGGCGATCCAGGTCGCGCGTTCTCCCTTGACAATCAGATAATCCACGAAAGCAGCAGCGACTCGCCCCAGATGGCGATGGCCCTCCACCGAGTAACCACCCAATTGGGCCATGTCTCCCAGAACAGCAATGCGTCGTTGGGCTGGGTAATCGGCCAGGGCATATAGGGCTTGCAGCGCAGTAGCAGGGCTGCAACTGGCGGACCCATCGAGCAAGAGCGAATCGCTGGCCCCCGGCAGCAGCCGCAGTCGGCCCGGCCCGGGTTCTAATTCCTCCATCACGTCGAGTATGTCGTCCCACGGGACGTGATACGCCAGGCCAACAGCAATAGCGGCCATAACCACGTGCGCCTGGTGGCGGCCCAGGAGTCTGGTGCGAATCTCCGACTTGGCCGGGTAGCCGGGGGTGCCCAGGCCGCTGACTCCGGGGAAATGAACGACAAATTGGAGTCCTTCCCGATCAAGCCGCAGGTCGGAGGCCACAATGTCGGCATCCGGGCTGAGGCCGTAGGTGACGATACGAGCGCGCGTGCGCTCTCTCATTGCCCGCACGCGGGGATCGTCATAGTTGAGGACAGCCACGCCATCGGGCGGCAAGGATTCGACCAATCCGCCTTTCTCTTGGGCAATGGCCTCCATGCTGCCCAGGTAAGCCAGGTGGGCGCGGTTGACTGCCGTGACGACGGCAATGCGGGGGCGGGTGAGTTCGGCCAAGTGAGCAATATCCCCAAAGGCGTGACAAGCCATTTCCAAGACAGCCACCTCGTGTTCTGAACCCAGCCCGGCCAGGGAGATGGGCAAGCCAAAGCGACTGCTCAGGGCCGGTGGGTTGGCGAAAACCCGGTGGCGAATAGCCAAAACTGAGGAAATGGCCCGGCGCGTATCGGTCTTGCTGGTGGAACCGGTGACGCCCACGACCTGAGGGTTGTGCCGGCGCAGAATGTGAGCGGCCCAATCTGTGAGGGCAAGTTGGGTATCTGGGACGACTATGCAGGGGACGGTGGGGTTAGGAGGTGGAAACTGGCAAAGCACCCCGCCCGCCCACTTTTCGATGGCGTCGGCGATATAGTCGTGACCGTCTCCACCTCCCTCGGTCTTGACGGCGACAAAAAGATCGCCAGGGGTGAGGCGGTGCGAATCGTAGCAAAAAGCGGGGAACTGAATGGGAATGGGAGGCCCGATATGTTGACCGCCGGTAGCGGATAAGAGGTCATCCAAATAGATCATTGTGGTGATTGTAACATCGGGATTGAGGTTACGCAAGCGCCGGGTACTTTACGTACCCGGCACTCTGATGGGCGGTACGGGACTCGAACCTGTGACCTCCTCCTTGTAAGGGAGGCGCTCTGACCAGCTGAGCTAACCGCCCGCAGAGCAATTATAACCGGAAATTTCTATCCGTCAACGTCACAGCCGGGGCAGGACAATGGATTGTTGGGCCTGGTACTTGCCTTTCTTATCGGCGTAGGAGGTTTCACATTCCTCGTCACCCTCAAAAAAGAGTACCTGGGCGATGCCCTCGTTAGCGTATATCCTGGCCGGCAGAGGGGTGGTGTTGCTGATCTCCAATGTCACATACCCCTCCCAAGATGGCTCGAAAGGTGTCACGTTGACAATTATGCCACAGCGGGCATACGAGCTCTTGCCTACACAAATGGTCAATGTGCTGCGTGGAATGCGAAAATATTCCACCGTCCGGCCCAACGCAAACGAGTTGGGAGGGATGACGCATATCTCGCCCTTGAAATCAACAAAAGAGGCAGCGTTAAAATTCTTGGGGTCCACGACGATGGATTTGTTGGACTTTAACTCGGCCAATGCGCGGGAGGCCGCGTCGCGACGGTGCGTCAGGTACGGCCATACCTGCGAGAGAACATACTGCACGTCGGCGGCCTTGCTCACGATCAACTCACTCTGGCCGTTATCAGGTTCCCGCAGCCGGCCGGCGCCGACGATAGCTTGCAGACCCTCCAACACCCGGAGATCGTCGCCAGCGACAATGAGGGCCAGGGCTGGCCTCCCCTCTGGCTCCAAGTCAGTGTAGCCGATTCGCCCCTGCGCGTCGAGTATTCCGGCCACGTAAGCGCACTGCACGTCCGATAGTTTGGACGCCGTAATCTCTGGCTGAAAAACCTTGAACTCGTCGGCCACGCGGATATCATAGCCGTAGGATGATAGTCCGTAGGATATGACTCCATCGCGCACCTGCCCATCCACGAACGGCTCAATCATCCGCTGCTCAGATGCCATCTTACGAATCCAACGATCAGGTTTTAGTCCCATAAGCCTCCAGAGAAGTTTGCAAGTTGCATCTTGCTCACATACGTTCCGGCGCGCTCACGCCCAACAGGCCCAACGTTCGCGCCAGCGTTAGCCGGGCCGCCCGCGTCAACATCAGGCGCGCCTGGGCCCGCTCCGGCTCCTCTGGCACAACGACGTGGCAGTCGCGGTAGAAAGCGCTAAAGACGGCGGCCAGTTCCTTGGCATAAAAAGTCAAGTGATGCGGAGCCATCTGCGTTGCCGCCAGCGCCACGATCTCTGGCAATTCCAGCATTTTGCGGATCAGGGCCAGTTCGCTCGGGTGGGTCAACAGCGAGGCGTCGCCAGCGGCATCCACATCCCACCCCAGATCAACAGCATGGCGCAGTATGCTGGCGATGCGGGCATGCGCGTATTGCACGTAAAAGACGGGGTTCTTGTCCGATTGCTCGACCGCCAGCTCCAGGTCAAAATCCATCGCCGAGTCGACGGTGCAAGTGAGGAGCGTAAAGCGGATCGGGTCAGGGCCAACCTCATCCAGCAACTCGCGCAGCGTGATAAACTCGCCCGCTCGCTTTGACATGCGCACCTCTACACCGCCCCGCTTCAGGCTGACCAATTGGTAGAGAATGATCACCACGCGGTCGGGGTCAAGCCCCAATGCCCGCACCGCAGCCTTCACACGGGGCGCGTCGCCGTGGTGATCGGCGCCCCAAACGTAGATCGCCTTATCAAAGCCGCGCTCGACCAGCTTGTCCCAGGCATAAGCGATGTCAGAGGCGAGGTAGGTGGGACGCTCGTCCGGTTCCGGTATGATCTGCGGGGAGCGGATCACAACGGCGTCCGCATCCAAATCAGGGGAGGTGAACCAGGTCGCATAATCCCGTTCGACGATGTGTCCTTTGTTTCGCAGCACCCGCAGCATACGGTCGAACAGACCAGATTCGTACAGGCTCTTTTCATGGAACCAGGTATCGAATTCCACTCCCAGATCAGCCAGGTTCTGCCGCATCTCGTTGAGGACACGCGCTATGCCCTCCCGGCCCAGGGCGCGCACGGCCTCTCGGCGAGGCAGGTTGAGGTATCGGTCGCCATGCTGCCGAGCCATTTCCCGCCCCATCTCCACGACATAGTGGCCGCGATAGCCATCTTCCGGGAACGGCTCATCCTGGCCAAGCGCTTGGGCGTAGCGAGCATAGACGCTCTCGCCAAAGTGGCGCACCTGGGAGCCAGCGTCGTTGACATAGTATTCCCTCTCGACCTCAAAGCCAGCCGCCGCCAGCACGCTGGCCAGAGCGTCGCCGATGACGGCGTTGCGGACAGATCCGGCGTGAAGCGGGCCGGTAGGGTTGGCGCTCACAAACTCGACCTGGCATCGCTGCCCGCGACCGAGTTCCAGATTGCCAAAGCTCTCCCCGGCGTCCAAGATGGCCTCGACTTGAGCAGTCAGCCAGTTCGCGTTCAGCGTGAGGTTGATGTAACCGGGTCCGGCCACCTCGATCTTGCCCACAAACGGGGACGGGGGAATGTGTTCGACTACTTGCGCGGCAATCTGTCGGGGTGGCATCTTGGCGGCTTTTGCCAACGGCAGGCAGACAGGCGAAGCATAGTCACCGTGATCGAGTTGGCGCGGCCGCTCCACGGTGACCGCTGGCGTCTCGAACTCGGGCAGTGCGCCCTGCTCCTGCGCGGTATGCAGTCCTGCAACAATCAAAGCTGCAACCTGATCACGAACAAGTTCTGTCATTGTCCTCCTCGTACCTTTTCAATGATCCGGGGAAAGAAACCAGGTTTTTTCCTAAAAACCTGGTTTCTCATCTGCCAACTCCATCTCTTTCCGAAACCACTCCGCCAACCTCTGCCGCTCGTCCGGTGGTTGGAATGAGTCCTCAACAGCTACCATGATCGTGTGCTTGATTTGTTTCAATGTCATTCCCATCGCCATCATAGCGACCATATATTCGTCGGTGAGCGTCGTGTCGCTGATGCTGGGATCGTCGGTGTTGATAGTCACGCGCAAACCAAGAGCTAATAGATCCGGCAAGGGGTGCGCCCCAAAACGACTCACCACAGCAGTCTGGAGATTGCTGGTTGGGCAGACCTCCAACGTTACTCCGCGCTCACGAAGCAATTGTACAACCTCCGAGTTCTCGATTGAGCGCACACCGTGCCCAATGCGGTTCGCCCCCAGCAGTTCGATAGCTTCTCGGACATTCTCGGACCCTCCTTCTTCCCCAGCGTGTATCGTTATGCCTAACCCTTCCTGCGCCGCTCGATGGAAAATATCGGCAAAGCGACGGGCCGGGTACGCCACTTCATAACCGGCCAAATCCAGGCCAACGATGCCCTCGTCTCGATGGGCCAGCGCGATGTCCACAATCCTCGACGCCATATCCAGACTTCCTCTCCGGTCAATCTGCAGGATCAGATTGACGCTAATCTCACAGTCGCACTGCGCCCTGGCAACGGCGCCACATACCCAGGTCACCACCTGATCGAGCGAAAAGTCCTGCTCTCGGGTCGGCGCGGCGGGGTTGAAGCGCAACTCCAAATACTTGATATTATCGGCTACCGCGTCGGCCACTGCCTCATAAGCCACCCGCTCCACAGCTGCCTGGGTGGGATAGAAGCGTTGCAAGAAAGCGAACTTTGTAAGAAAGTTTTGGAAATCCGGTCTCTCGTCCGTCGTAACTGTCGCAAAACGGCGCAGGTACTTGATATCGTAACTGGGCAAATCAATCCCATGTTCCTGCGCTATCTCGGCCAGGGTCCGAAGCCGCAGCGAGCCTTCCAAGTGACGATGGAGATCCACCTTTGGCAAAGCGCATAGTTGGCCGTGCAAGCTAGCTGTTGCTCCCGGTCGCTCCTTCTCATCCTGCATTATATCCCGCCTATACCTATTTGTGAGTGCCTGATTCTGACGTTTTCTGTGGTTGAGCATCCTGAGTAGCGCGAACAGCGTGAGCGCGTATCGAAGGGTGCGATTTTACAACGTTTTACGGTATTCTTCGCACCCTCTTCGACAGGCTCAAGACTCGGCTTCGATACGGCCTTCGGCCTACTCAGGATGCTCCGCAGACTTGAACCACAGAATCCGTCAGAACTAGGTGAGTGCTTCATTTTAACTGCAGCGCAGGCGACTGTGCCCATTAGGCGCCCACAAAGAGCTATGCTACCAGGCCTTTGTCCAACAATACACTGACACGCCTGCCTCTCAACTATGCTCCCCAATCCCGATACTTGGGAACCGTGAAACAGAACGTGCTACCCTCCCCCAATTCGCTTTCGACCCAGATTTGCCCGTTGTGAGACTCGACGATGCGTTTGGCAATCGCCAGACCCAGCCCAGCGCCGCCAAAACGCCGCTGGGTGGAGCCATCTACTTGATAGAATCTCTCAAAGATACGTCCCTGTTGATCTTTTGGGATACCAATTCCCTGATCAGAAACGGATACCTGCAACATTGGATCGGCGTCCTCGATAACCAACGATATCTGTCCACCTTTGGGGCTGAATTTGATCGCATTGTTCAGCAAATGATCGAGTACCTGAAACAATCTTCCCTCATCCCCCATCACCAGGGGCAGATCGTCCGGGAAATTCGGCGACAGCGTCAGCCCAGCACTTTTCGCCGCAGCCGCACACCCCCGCAAAGCTCGCCGCGCCAGATCAACCAGCGAGATAGACGACATCTTGCCGGCCGCCCGACCCGCTTGCTGCAAGAGTATAATATCACTCACCAATCGCGTGATGGCATTGGTCTTGTCAATCACGATATTGAGGTATTCGGCTTGCTTGTCAGAAAGTGAGCCAGCCTCTCCAGTCAGCAGCAGTTCCACGTATCCCTTCACAAACGTCAGCGGCGTCCGCAATTCGTGAGAAATGTTCTGTACCATTTCGTCTTTGAGGCGGTCAGCTTCTTGTAACTCAGCGTACGCTTCTGCCAGATTCCTGGCCCTTTGATCAAGCCTGGTATACAGGCGAGCGTTCTCAATGGCGATGGCTGCCTGAGATGCAGCGATGGTGAGCAACCGCTCGTCGGCCGCACTGAAGGCCTCGATCTGATCGCTATTTACGCTCAACGTGCCAATCACCACATCCTGCACGCTCAAAGGAACTATCAAGATCGACCTAACGGACGGGTCAAAAAAGACAAAACCCTTTACCTCCAACACATTTGGCACATAGGCCGGCTGGCCTTCCAGCGCCACCCGGCCTGCTATACCCTCACCCAATCGCAATTTGAAATCACGCTTCCACTTATCCTTGATGCCCGCCGCTGCGCGAATCTCCAGCACGTTACTGACAGTGTCCAAGAGCGCGATGGAACACCCCCGACATCCTATCGCCTGCTTCAACGACTGGACGATGGAATCAAGCACATCTTGTATCTCGAGGCTGGTGTTCATCTGCCTGGCTAACTGGTAGAGGGCCGAGACTTCCGCAAGCCGCCGCTCAGTCTCTTGATACAAACGCGCGTTGTCAATGGCTATGGCCAGTTGCCGGGCCACCGTGGTCATCAAATGCTCGTCGCCGGCGCTGAAAGCGTCGCGGCGCGAGCTGGCTGCATCAATCACCCCGATAGTGCGGCCCCCAACCGTGAGCGGCACAACCAGAGCCGAGCGAACGTCGGGTATTTTTCCAGTATAGCGCTGATCCTGCGACACGTCGCCAACCCGCAATGCTGCAATGTGCTCGACGGCCCATCCGGCGAGACCCTGCCCCACACGCAACCCATCCTCGGCCCCAGCGCCGCGCCCGATACATTCCAGCACACCCCGTTCTTCGTTGAGCAGGAGCAAATGCAAGTGCTCACAACCAAGTCGCTGCTTGACGGCGGCTGCGGCGCGATTGGCGATTTCTTCCAGAGCCAACGTAGAGGCCGCAGCTAATGCTACCTCGTGCAGCACGGTGAGTTCCTCCAACCGCTGCCGCGTCTCCTCGTATAGCCGGGCGTTGGTGATCGCGACCGCCGCTTGCGAAGCCAACAGTCCCAACACGCGCAACTCGTCCTCGCTGAAAGCGTGGGGGCGCAGGTAGACCGTACTCATCACCCCAGCCACGCCGCTAGTCCCCAGCAATGGGAAGCCGGCGACAGCCTCCACCCCCGCCTTTTGGGCTTCTGGCGAGGAAAAATATGGATGCTCGCGTGCGTGGTTGATGATCAACGAGCGATCTGAGCCTAACACAGCCTGAGCAAAACGATCGGCTTGTTTCGCTCGACTCACCGGGGAGGGTGTATCGCGCCATGATGCGGCGCCAAACGTGAGACCGCCATCATCCACATCATAGAGCAAGATGTGAACGTCATCAGCGCCAACCAATTCCAAAGCATTGCGGGTCACGGCATCCAAAACCGACTCGGTGTCGAGCGACGAGACCACGCGCAGACTGGTCTCTTGCACCGCCGCCAACTCTGCCACCCGCCGCCGAGTTTCCTCGTATAGCCGGGCGTTATCCACGGCGATAGCAAGCTGATCGGCCAGCGTCTCCATAGCCTGGACATCTTCCTGGTCAAAGGCGCCCAGCGTCAGGTGCTGGATATCCAGAACGCCGATCACCTCGTCACCGCGCACAATCGGAACTGCGAGTTCTGAACTCACCGGGTCGGACGTCAGTGCCAGGGGCAAATAGCGAGGCTCCTGAGATACGTCGTTCACCAAGAGCGTCTGTCCTGTCGCCGCCACCCACCCCACGACACCTTCCTCAATCGCCCGGCGGTATCCCCTCTGTATGTTTGCCGCGTGCCCTCCGGCAATAGAGTACAGTACTGCCTCCCGGGTCACCCGGTCAATTAGAAAAAGCGCAACGTTGAAATAGGCAAAACTGCGCCAGATGGCGTCAGCGGCCGTATCCAGGATCGCGCTCAAATTGAGCGTCGCCGTGGACTGTCGGGCCACCCGGTTGATCAAGGCCAACTGGGTAGAGCGCCTCGTCTCGCTCGCAAAGAGGCGAGTGCGCTCGACAGCAATGGCAGCCTGATTAGCCAAGAGGCTCAAAACGCGCAGTTCGTGATCGGAAAAAGAGCGCGGAGCATCGAA
>Ga0164311_10000883_pt1 | contig 13964 bp, 13 predicted proteins | sample GuaBasSedimGuay2_FD_121796 | JGI IMG/M metagenome (GOLD analysis project Ga0164311, IMG submission 121796) | Subseafloor sediment microbial communities from Guaymas Basin, Gulf of California, Mexico - Guay2, Core 4569-9, 9-12 cm | ecosystem: Environmental > Aquatic > Marine > Hydrothermal vents...
TGCTAAAGCCCAATCCAGCGCTTAAATTACGCCTAACCTCGTCTCCGTCGAAAACTTCAACTTTTAGACCTTTCTCCTTAAGTTTAGCCTCAAGCCTCCTTGCAATCGTTGTCTTTCCTGAGCCCGGCAAGCCAGTAATCCAAACAACAAAGCCATACTCGTCAAGATTCATTTATATCACCTCTTCTATTGGTTTCCCCTCCATATCGTCTGGAACCGGAAATCCCATAACCTTCAATATGGTCGGAGCTATATCCAAGATTGAAATATCCCTAATCTTCTTCCCAATTCTTCTTTTAGGGTCATAAAAAATGAATATCCCATACTTAGAATGCACGGCGTCATCCGGTCCAGTATCGTTTTCCGGAAGATAAAGTGTGCCATGTCCTATAGTTCCGGCCGACCTCCATGAAAGGTTATCAAAATACACTGTTAGATCCGGATAATCGCCTATTCCGTTTGGATAGAGCTCCTCCGGAGTGTAAACTTCAGTTTCCCATTTCTCGCCGTTTGGACCCCTTATACCCTTTAATTCTTCGGCTAATTTCCTTCTAAAGTCTTCATATTCCTCCGGAGGAATGACGCCGTGAGGCTCCCTTCCCTTCACATTAATAAAAATTCTAGCGTGATAGCCCCCCCAACCCCAAGCCTTAGTCTTACTCCAGTCAACCTCAGCCTTATCCAAACTAACCACTTTTTCAGGCTTTCTCTTCAAAACTAGGTATCCCTTCTCTATCAGCCATTCATTTATGCAAAAGGCTCCCTTCATTCTCTTCGCGCCATGATCAGAAACAACTATCACCGCTGTCTCATCATCTATATGACTTAACAAGTCTCCTATTCTCTCATCAACAAACCTATAATAGTCCTTTATGGCGCTTTCATATTTATTGCCGGGCATATACAAATGATGCTTTTTATCAAAGAATTTCCAAAATGCATGTTGAACACGGTCTACACCTATCTCAACAAACATTAAGAAATCCCAAGGCTTATTCGTCATCAAATACTCAATAACCCTAAACCTCTTCTCAGTCATTTCATAAAGCTCTTTTAAGAGCTTATCCCTCTCCTCAGTTCTAAATTCAACGTCAATTATATATTCGCCGACAAGTCTTTCAATTTCATTCTTCAACTCCTTCGGATAAGTATAATCTTTCTCAGTTGAAGGAGTTATAAAACATGATATAAGACAGCCATTGACCGGCTTCGGCGGATAGGTCGGCGGAACGCCAACAACAATTACCTTCCTACCATTTTCTCCCAATATATCCCAAACAGTCTTCTCCCTAACAGACAGCGAACTTGCAATCCAAATGTCATTGTATGTTCCAGGCTTACGATGTCTAAAGCCATAAAGCCCAAGCCTACCCATACTTTTTCCAGTCACCATAACCATCCAAGCCGGTATTGTAATCGGCGGATGAGAACTCTCCATTCTAGCATAAACGCCATCCCGCATCAACTTCCCAAGATTAGGCAGCTCCTCACGAAATTCCTCAAACACAAGCTCCGGAGGCGCAGCATCCAAACCAATAACCAAAACTTTTCTACTCATAGCTCATTCCACAAATGGATTCGGATTTTTAATTATAACCTCGGCGATTTCAGGGCGCATAAGCTCTCTAGGCGGAAGCTTCCCGCTACGAAGAATCTCCCTTATCCTCGTCCCACTAAACTTTAACCTATACTCGTCGCTGTGTGGACAAGCCTTCTCATGGGTTATCCCACCGCATTTTCGGCAATAAAAGAACGTCTTAAAGAAGAGTGGAGCTATGCCCAAATCTGGAAATTCCTCAAAGATTTCCTGAGCCGCATACGGCTTGTAATAGTTTCCTACTCCCGCATGATCCCTTCCAACTATGAAGTGAGTGCATCCAAAATTTTTGCGCATAATCGCGTGGTGAACCGCCTCCCTCGGCCCAGCATACCTCATCTCATATGGCAAAATAGCCAAAACAGCATGATTCTTCAAATAATATCTTTCAATCAAAATTTCATACGCTTGAAGAATAACTTCATCTTTGAAGTCTCCCTTCTTCTTTGTGCCAATAACCGGGTTTATAAAGACTCCATCAAGGAATGTTAGCGCCGTTTTCTGCAAGTATTCATGTCCAAGATGCGGAGGATTCCTAGTCTGAAAGCCTACTATGGTCTTCCACCCCTTCTGCCTAAAGAGATACCTTGTCTCTTTAGGGCTAAGCTTATACCTATCATAAGGGCCTTCCGGCTCATCGATGAGGTCAATTTTTCCAGCAATGAACTTTCCAGCCATTCTATAAACTTTAGCGACTCCAGGATGCTTTTCATCCGTTGTTTCAAAAGTATACTCCGCAATTTCTTTCTTATTGAATGGATAAATCTCATCGATATGCATAATCGCTAGAGGACTTTCTCTATAAGTTAAGGTTACATCGTCCCCTTCCTTTATGGAACCTTCTAAATCCTTAGGAAGATCAAGAAGAATAGGAAGAGTCCATGGAATATCGTTTGGCAGCCTTTTAAGGTGAAGAACAGTTTCTAGCTCTTCTCGGGTCATAAATCCTTCGAGGGGACTGTAAACGCCTTTAGCGATATTTTCTATGTCGGCGGCAACTCCCTTCTCAACAGTTATTTTCTCAATTTCCTCTGCTTCTTTAAGAAGTCTTTCTTTCCTTTTACCTTTAATTATCCTTTCTATGAGTTTTCCGCCGTGTGGTTTTGGCATTTTGAATCCCTTTAGTCAATGTAGCCTAAAGCCCTTAATCTAGCCTTAATACGTTCTTCATCTTCCTTGGTGAAGGGTTCCTCTTCCTCTTCTTTTTCGGCTAAAAGCTCCCTCAAAACGTATGTGACATAGCTTGAAACCGAAGTAAACCCCGTTCCCTTAATCCTTTCTTTTATCTTCTCAAACAATGGAGTTGGAATCGAAATGGTTGTAAACTTCTTTTTCTCCTCCTCTTTTTTCTCGCTCATTTCCATCACAAGCAGACTAATTAAATATAATTAACGTATATAAGGTTTATTCAAAACATGAACACTATAAAACTCGTTGATATCTAACCCCTTTAAAAATTCCTTGCGCAATAACTTTTCTAGGCTTATCTAATTTCAGCAAGCTCTCCCCCTTAAAGCCCTTTGGCTTTTTAAACCCTAAAAGATCTAGTATTGTTGGCGCAAGATCTATCAGAGAAGCCTTAGCCTCTATTCTTCTCGGTTCTAATCCGCCACCGTAAATTATCAGTGGAATGTGTAGAAGATTATCTGTTAACCTATCTGAATGGCCTCCTGCTTTTTCTTTGTCTTCTAGATTTTCCCCATGATCAGCAGTTATTATCACATAATTATCCTCAATGTTTCCGTCTAGAATCTTCGGCAAATATTTGGATAATGCACGGTCTATTTGATATATTTGCACATCATAAAGCAACTTAAAAATTTCAAACTCTGCATCGCTTAGTGTTTTTCGTCTAAATCTTTTATAGATAACACGTAGAGCATTAAACTTGTTAATCCCAAATTTATCCAGAAGATCATGCTTTGGGCAATAAGGAATATGGGCGTCCATTAAATGAACCCACAAGAAGAAAGGCTTACGGGTCTGTCTAACCCATCTGGCAGCTTCTCTAAGAATTGTTTCGGCGTCTGTGTTCAAGGGTGTCTCTTGGAAATACCATCTTAAAAAGGATACTAATTTTTTAGTTCTCCAAATAATTCTTCTAGTTTTTCTATTTCTTAAAATAGAAAATACTGTCCATTTGACTTTTGATAGATCCTTGGATTTGTCTCCAAAATCCACTACTTTGTCGAATCCTCGTTTATAGCCGAAAAATGGAGATAAATATGGGTTATCATGGAAGAAGGCGGTAGAATATCCGTAACTTTTTAAAACTTCAGATAGTAAAATTCGCTTTCTGGATAATTTTGCTGGGGTGCTATATTCTAGATATTCTCCATAGTCGAATGGGTAAGTGCTTGTTATCATGGAAGCGATGGATGCACTTGTATAGGAAGAGTTTGAATAAAAATTGGTGAACATCCAGCCTTTACTAGCCAGAGAGCTGATAAATGGGGATGTTAATCGTTTGTATCCGTAGCAGTTTAGGTGGTCGGGTCTTAGGCAGTCAACGGTGACTAAGATTACATTCTTCAATTGTTATCCCCGCCAGCATTTGGATAAGAGATAATGGACGGCCAAATATATCATTTTAATTTCAGATTCTGGGTTTTCTTCAATATCACTTTCACTTCCGCTATTGTCGCTCTCAACAGTTCTCTTGCCTCTTTGTCTATCACAAGTAACACTGTAAGATAAATGATGCCTCCAATCAAAGAATATAATGCTGTTGTTGAAATTTTTGTTGGATGTTTTATTAATAGAAGAAATAAAGCCATAATCGCGGAAGAAAATGAGTACTTAAGTATATTTCTCCAGGGGAAAGTGAAAGTTAGCATTTTTCTCGCCAGAAGAAATCTTACAATTAAAAGAATTATTTCTGAAATAAGCATTAACTGGGCGACATAGAAAGCTGAGAGTATAGGGTCTGAACTGAAGAATGGAAGAACGAAGTAGAGTGCGGGTAAAATCATTAACGCTTTGACATATGTTAATGTGAAGACTATGAAAATTTTACTATGAATAAGCTTTTTTAGGGGAATTCTTGCCTCTAGGTCAAATTTTTCCGTTCCAAATACTACAGTGTTAAGAACCTGGGAGATGCTCAGAGCAAAAAGGTAGATAGCCAATAAACGTAGAATTGGCGTTGCAACCGAATAATCAACTAATTCTCCAGCAATGACTCTTTTGCCGAGAATTGTTAAGAATGAATCTGCGAACGCAATTATTCCTACAGTCATAGGTAATGCGAACATGAAAAACAGCTTGAAGGATTCCGTGATGTCCTCCGATTTTTTAAGCATAAGAAGTCGCGGGTACAAGGCGAAAACGAGGAAGGTTGAGTTAGTTATGACGCTTGCAATCTGAAAAGATGCACCATAATAGGCTCTCGCCTTTAGTCCTATTGTCTCGCCGCAAATTACGATAAGAAGGATAAGGCTGAAGGCAACTATTCTTTGGCCGATGACGTTGTATAAGTTGACGGTTGACCCTTTCGTCCACTCCTTAATGTATGTCCAGTTAATTTTACCTTCTATCTTTCTTCTGCCAAAGTAGAGAAAAACTATAATTTGAATCAGAAAGGCGAATATAAGAGTTAGTACTGCACCTTGAAGTCCAGTTTTCAGATATATTATAAGCCAGTAACCAAGCAATACTTTGGTTGTTTCATGTAAAAGCAGCCCATAACTCAACGCTTCAATTTTAGTTACTCTTAAAATAGACTGAAAAGTTGAGAGAATATAGATTTCGATTATCTGAGCTGAGGCCAGAATGTATATCGGGAGATAATTTAGGCTTATGCCGATTAAGGGAAGGATAAAAGGTATCAAAAGAACGTAAATTAATGTCGAAATTATTCCTAAAAGTGAGTTGGCGACAAATCCTGTTTTAGCCGAGTCTTTGTGGCCTCTGGCGACAAAACGCATGATCCAGAAAGGAAACATGCCTGATAGTAAAGTGAAGTAGGCGATTATGTCGCTGTTAATGTTCGACCATACTCCATATTCTACTTCAGAAACGCTTCTGGTAATCATTATTGTGAAGGCTAATCCTGTGAAGACGCTTATTATACGTGAAGAAAATAGAATTAGTCCCGAACGCACAAGCCGGGGGGGTTCTTCCAACAATCAGCCGCTCCAAAAGCCTCTATTTATCTTCAACGGTTTTTATCTCGTAACTAATTATCGAGAAATGTTTATTTCCAGCTATTTTTCTTAAAATTTCTTCTAAATAGACTTTTACGCTTTCCTCTTTCTCAGTTTCAACTTCAACTATTACTTTCAAGTTTGCTCCTCCACCAGATTTAGACAGTTTTTCCCTTTCCTAGACTTATAAGCAATATATTTTCTTTCTTTGCTTCTTCGGGGTTTATTATGTGACTTAAATCAACTATTGCTGAAGGCGATTTCATTAAAGTTTTGAGGCTTTTTAACTTTATATTTTTGAACTGGTTGTGGCCGACGACTATTATGAGGCAGTCAACTCCCCTTACTGTCGTTTTCCATGAGCTTTCAGCAGGGTATCCCAAATCCAATAGTTCTTTTTTGCTGAAGAATGGGTCGTAAACTTTCACTTTTGCCCCCTTAGAACTAAGCGATTTCACGATGTTTAATGTTCTGGAGCCTTTAGGTTCTTTTACATTCGCTTTATATGAAACTCCGAAAACGGCTATTTTAGCTCCTCTCAACGGTTTTCCGCATTTTTTTAGTGCTTTTCTAACCAGCCTAATTGCATGATTTACCATTCTTTCATTTACTTCTCTGGCAAGTTTGGCAATTCGAAGTTTAACACCGAGATCTTCAGCCTCTTTTAAAAGTAAGTATGGATCTTTCGGTATGTGCCCACTTATTACTCCTGGGATTAAGAGATGACAGTATGGATCCGTGTTTGCTGCCTCATGAATTTCCATATAGTCTATTCCAGCTTTTTCGCAGAAAAGTGCAAATTCATTGCTTAAAGCTAGATTTACATCTCTATAAATATTTTGGAAGAGCTTTACTGTTTCTGCGGCTTTTAGGCTGCTTAGAGGAATTACTCCAGATTTGACTACTGTTTCGAAAATTAAAGAGGCCACTTTAAGGCTTTTATCATCTATTCCCGCGATTAATCTTGCATAATGGGAGATGTCGTAGAGGGTTCTTCCAGCTGTTGCTCTTGTTGGGCTGTAGGCTAGGCCGAAGTCGTTTCCTGCCTTAAGTCCTGAAGCGTTCTCTATCCAGCTTCTAACCAAGTTTTCAGTTACTCCGGGGCCTACGGTGCTTGCGATTATAACTAGTGCGCCCTTTTGCAGGTTTTTCCCTATCTCCTTACAAGCCGTCTCAAGTTTAGAATAGTCAGGATTCTTTTTTTCATCTACTGGAGTGTCAACTATCACCAGTATAACATCGCTTTGGGCCACTGCCCATCTGGTATCCGCTGTCGCGATGAGTTTTCCGCTTTTAACATTTTTAGAAATAAGTTCTTCAAGGCCGGGCTCCGCGATGGGGCTTTTTCTTTTATTTATTGTCTCAACTATTTTCCTATTTTTGTCAACTCCTATGACTTTAAAGCCTGCATCGGCGAAAAGGCAGGCGGTTGGTAAACCCATTCTTCCGCATCCAATAACGCATATTGTATATTTTTCTCTGGCTTGAGCGGATTTTAGTGTCTGTTCGTCGATATCCATTATGGTTTTCTTTTGCATATTTTCATCCCCTAAGCGGGGTATTATCTAGTGAGAACGAAGTCTTCTAAAACTTTTCTACCTTACATAGATAAATTTGCATCCTATTTTCTCTGCGGCTTCCTTGTCGCTTCTCCTGTCTGCTATTACTAAAACGTTATCTGGATTGACTCCAAATTTTCTAATGACCATTTCAATTTGTTTGCTTCTAAGCAGGCTGTCTTCTCTTGTAACAATGAAATCGAAGGAAAGCCTTGTTCTTTCTAGAATAACCATAGTAATTTTTCGACCTTGCAACGTAACAAGGGACCTTATTTTATCATTAAACTTGCGATAAAGTTCTATTCCTTCTTTGATGACTTCCATTCTCGGTAAAGCTTCAAATTCAAAGCGTGTCCACACTTCAAAAACCTTTTTACGCATATCATCGTCAATTTTAGACAATTTCTCTGAAATAGGAGTTAAATTATCAGTTTTTAGAATTTTAGCGAACTCATCTTTAAGTTTATTGTAATCGATTGGTAGATTAACGAGTGTTCCGTCCAAATCGAATATTACGAGTTTTATGTTGGCTTCCATTCGTACATTGCTCCCAAAATTTTTCCATTTTTAACCAGTCTTGCTGGGGCATCAATATGTCTTATCCAATAGAGGCCTTCGGGTAGAATATTAAACTTTGGAATGTCCGGAATTTCTTCTTTGTAAGCCAATCTTATGTAAATGTATGGAAAGTTCGCTCTGTAATCGCCGTAGAGAACTTTGCTTGCATATGAGAAGAAGAATGAAGTTGTAAACATTCTTCCAGCATTAATTTCTGTTACACATGGTGTTCCTTCACTATTCTCTTTCAAGTCTACGCATGCAATTCCGCTGAAGTTTGGGTCTATGGCCAAAATTGCCTCGACAGCTATTTCATTCACCTTTTCATCGTGGATTGTCCGCTGAACAGTGGGGGTTCCTGTTATGCCGGAAGGCGCCAAATGAGGATAAATATATTCGAGGCGTTCTCTGGCCATGGAAGTTATCAGTTCTCCCTCCCTCCAAACGCTGTGAAAGGCTAAATTCCTTCCACTTAGGTATTCTTGGGCAATAAACTCCCACTTCTCTCCCCTAGCTCTCCAGTATTTAATCCATGAAACTGCAGTTTCAACATTATACGCTGGCGTGCTTCCCTTTCCCCCAGCGCCATGCTTGGCTCTAATCCAAATTGGACTACCAAACTCTTCAAAAGCTCTCTCAATGTCCCTCTCATCTCTTATCTCAATTGTTCTCGCGGTTGGAACACCCTTTTTAAGCCATAACTTAGCGGATTCAAACTTATCTTGACAAATTCTAACAGCTTCCTTTGAAGGTAAGAAAACATTAGCCTCCAATTTTTCCCGATTTTCAGACAAAACCTTCACTTCAATGTCAGGTTGAGGATGGATAAATTCTATTTTCTCTTTACGAATAATTTCGTTTAAAACATCAATGTAGCTTTCGCTAGTAGCTCTGGGAACTACAAATTTGGAATCGGTAGGTGCCAAATGAATTCTGAATTTATTTACATCAACTCCCACTATATGAATTCTTTCGGGAGAAATTCTAAGAGACATTATGAAATTTACAGCGGCTGGGCCTCCAACACCTGTAACCAATATTCTTTTCATTCTTTACCACCTAGATTCCGAAACTTTTGATGCAGCTTAAAGTACTAAACTCTTTGGCTTGAGAGCCATAATGGATGGGACTATTTTATGTTCTTGATTTTATTTGTCACCTTTCAATATTCTTTCAATGATATCCACGGGATTTTCAAGTTCAGAAAGTAGGGATTTCACATCTGATTTTTTGCCGAGAAGTTTCTTAGCATGCTCAATAACTTCTTCTGGTTTGACTGTGAAGAGCGGGAATCCCTTTCGGTATAAATAATCATTAACGAATGAGCGTCCCAGCACGGGGATGACTATGCTCGGTGTTCCTTGTAAGGCGGCTTCTCTTGCAAGAGTGCCCCCAACACTGACCACTAAGTCTGCTTGAGCAACTAAACTTGCGGAATCAACGAAGCCTTCTGGAACTATCAAATTTTTTCTTGGTTTTCTTTCATATCTTGAGAGAAAAACAACTTTGCCACATTCCGATAGCTTTTCTGCCAACTTTAGAGTGGGGTCCTCTACTCCTTCAGCGTAGGCTGCTTTTGTCTCTAGTTGTCTTACCACAATTAAAGGATGACCATAATCATATTTTACGGTCGGTCGGAAATCTTTAATCCACGCCACTTCGTCTACTCCGTCGAACTTAACTATTTTTTTAACAGCATATTTGTGTAAATGGCTATCAGGTATGGCTTTTGAAACCACCAGTACGTCAACGAGTGGAAGAGTTAATCGATTTACTGCCTCCGCGTGAGGAGCATCATGTGTAGAAATTATGAAAGCCCCCAACCCGTAAGCTACACGGCATAATTCCACTGAACCATGAGATATTGCCACGTCAGGAGGATTCTCCTTGAACATTTTACACAATTCTACTTGTCTAAGCAAGCTTTCGCGAAGCCTAGAATATCGCGAGGTTGGGTCATACTTTCCAACCGTTTTAAAATTTATACCTAAATATTTTGCCAGCGGAATGGTATCTGGATGTTCTCTTGTGGTAAATACTATTTCGTGTCCTTTTTCTGAAAGCCGTTTTGTTATAGCTGCTCCGTAGCGGACTTGTTTTCCGGTGCAAGCATCATACCATATCTTCATACAGCTAATTCCTCTTATGCTATTGAAGCGAAAATTGCCACAACAGTTGTTAAAATGAAAATTAAAGAAATTATCAGAACCAGTCTCCGCTCGGTTGACGGATAATAATAAGCGATTAAGGTAACAAGACTTCTCCTTTGACTGGATTTTAACAATGAACCGTTCATTTCAAGGCTTGCCCTTCTATTGAAAAATAATGCATTAATGAGAATAAGCGAGGAGTTAATTATGTAAGGAATTATAGAAATAGCTAAAGCTTGTTCCATATTTGCAATTATAGCATAAGCGGCTAGGGTTATCCCGGCGGCGAACGATCCGGTGTTGCCAACAAAGATTTTTCCTCTGAAATTGAAATAGGCTAAAGCCCATAGGACAATCAACGGAACATAGAGCAAAGTCTGCTCCTTACGGTCAAGAATTACCGAAATCGTAAAGAATCCTGTTAAGACTATTGAGGGACATACGGTTTCTAATCCGTTTAGTCCTCCAAGTTGATTAACCGCGTTGGTTGTTATCGCAACAATCAGAGGAACTATTACAATGTAGTAGTAGATTCCAAAATCAATTTTTCCCCAAAAATAAGTTGCCATTTTAGAGTCTCCCTCCCTCAATATCGCTAGGGGCAGAGCAGCTATAAGTGGAAGCAAGGCTTTATATCTCCACCTAAGGTCGGCCCAATCATCTAGGAGCCCCATAAATCCGCCGAAGAGTATACATGATGCAAGAGTTAAAGCGGCTGAACCAATAGGCTCAAAATTATAGAGAAAAAACAGATAGGCGGCGGAGATTAAAACATAGATCACCCCAAGTCCATTGGGAACCATTGGTTCTCCAGGTTTATGTTTATCTGGAGCCTTTGGAAACAATTCGTTCACATCCATATTGGTTTTCAATATTCAACTTTATAAATCGCTATTATTGGCGCTACGCCTCCATAAGATTCATATTTTGGTCTATGGGTCTCGTTCGGGTAAATGAGTTTGAAATGTTCGTTAAAGAAAGTGCTGTTTTGTGCTGGGTCAGTCAGCGGAGCATTCATTTTGTAAAGTTCGTTCACAACATAATATCTTGCATGTTCCATAAGTTTGTAAATTAATGAATCATAGAATTTTGAATTTGGAATTGGCTGGTTTGTTGTTTCATTGATGTAATCTGATAGTGTTATTGGGCCGTAAGCATCCTGTACTCTCTTGTTGCTTTCAGCAATTCTTAGCATCCATGTCCATTTACCCATATCTCCCCAATTAGCGTAGGAATAATTATAGTCCGCTGACATAACTACTGTGGTGAAGACTAGTATGTAACCTGGCGGCGGCGAGTCTCCCCGCCTTATAGTCTCAAGTATTTTCAAAGCGTTTGTTTCATTTTCAACGAAAACTCTTCCTATAATCGCTATATGAGTCGTGTTGAAAGTAGCGTTATCAGCGAGAGAAGTTCTGTTTCCCTCGACAGTTATCCAATATCCGTAATCCCACCAGCTAAAAATTACCGCATCTTCAGGGAGAGTTGTTCTAATCCATGTAAGTGCATCCATCCATTCTGTGACAGGTTCGACAGGTCTTATTGGCATGCTTCCTGCCAATAATGTTGTTGGTGTATATGCGTGACTATAAACTCTCGGGAATGGAAATGCGAAATTTCCAACTAACAGAATAAAGCACAGAAAGATTGGTAGAGCCCCAAATTCTTTTCCAATTATTCCTTCGAATCCCTTTCTTCTCGGAAACATTCTATGCCCTTTAATGAGCGTTATGAAGGGTCTTAATACGCCGATGAGTCCCATTCCTGCAAGTATGCCCACAGCGGGCGTAGATAAGACCAATAATCTGACCATTGAAGAGGAAAAGTAAAGCGTGGTAACTCCAAACAATATTAAAAAGACATTCTTCTTTGTAAGATTGCCTGCTGCAAAGAAGAATCCTACTATGAAGAACACCAGAATTATTCCATATTCATAATATAATGTAGACCAGGAAGTCATTCTGTGCTCTTGAACCGACATGACTATCGCTGAGCCTTCTCGAGCAGCCGGGTTTATGACCGATATGAATTTTCCTGCAATTCCCTTCATGTACCCTAGGAAGTACAAGCCAGCAAAACTTGCCGCTATGAGGGCCATAAAGGTTATAAAGTAAATTACTTTCCATTTGGTTGTTTTTGTTCTCCTTATGATTTCATTTAGACAAAGAAGCAAAAATGTTCCCGCGACCACTAAGATAGGCCATGTAGTTAAATAATCTAAGCCTAACTTTGGAACGTGAATTGCGATAAAAATGCCTATTCCAAACACTAAGCTGTAGGTTAAAAGTAGACGTTCATTAAATTTTCTTAGCAGCAGCAAGACGAATGAGAAGAGCGTTATTAAGCCTATTGGGTAATAGGATGCTCCCCATGAGGCACAAATATACCCTAATGCAAGTCCGGATAAAACTCCATATAGGAGAGAATGCCCAACCGGTTTTTCGTCATCAATTGCCCTTAGATAAAATGTGAATAAAATAATTATCGCGAGGAGTCCTACAGTTTCGTCGTCAAAAAAGCCTAGGGACGTTCTTGTGATATGAGTTGGACTTAATGCAAGAACAAGTGCGGATAGGAGACCCACATTTTTTCCAGCTATTTCCTTACCTAAGAAGTATAGGGCTATGCATGTTATTGCTCCAAAAACAGCTGGAAATATTATGCAGAAATCTTTTAGTGGAATTGAAATTCCTAGAAATGATATTATCGTATAAAGTGTTGCGGCTGTTAGCGGTAGTCCAGGATATGCTTTTTCCGTTATATCGATGTTTATGCTTATTGGGTACCAGCGTTTCAAGTCATACCAAGGTCGCCATGATAGGAATCCACTGTCTAGTATGTGTTCAGTGAAACGGTATTGGAAGAATGGGTCGAATTCCGAGAGGGACATTCCCCAACGGATGGGTAGAAGCCTAACCACAAATGCTATAATGAAAATGATTAATAAGGAGGAGACTGTTAACGATGTTTCATGTGAAATTTTAGGCCTGCTTTCCCAGACTTTTTTAAAAGCATTTTTTATTTTCTCTCTGCTGACTTTCATACTAGGTTCTCCCTAATACATGTGCTGTAGTGCTATGCGGGAATTTTATTGAATTGCTTTATTTAGGTATTTTGCTAAGTTTCTTCTAGGGTTTTTAAATATTCCCTATACTTTTGAGGAGTTAGAAGATTCTTTATTTCTTCGTTTAGTTTTTCGGGTTGTATTTTTGCTATCCATCCTTCTCCGTAGGGGTCTTGATTTATGAGTTCTGGGCTTTCGCTTAGTTCCGTGTTTACTTCTATTATCTGGCCGGATATTGGAGTGTAGATTTCAGAGACAGCTTTTACTGATTCAACCGTTCCGATCGATTCCATTTGTTTAACTTTTCTTCCGACATTTGGCAGGTCGACAAATACTATTTCATGCAGAGATTTTTGGGCATAATCGGTTATGCCCATTATTGCTGTGTTTCCTTCTATTTTTAGCCATTCATGTTCTTTGGTGTAATACAGATTTTCGGGTACAATGTACTCTTCAGCCATTCACTTTGTCCCTCCTTTTAGATTCTTAATTTTGGAATTAGGCTTTTTGCTTCCTCTAGCGGATATTTCTTTCCATAAAGTATTATTGTGTCTCCTCTTCTTTGGTAGAATGGAAGTTTAACAATTTCAGCTTTAAGCTGCTTTCCTCTAATGTTGACTGTTACTTCTTCTCCTTCTCTGTCATACTGAGATTTTATGTATCCCATTCCTATTCCAATTTCCAGAAGTGGCGAGAAGGTTCCGCTTGTTATTTCTCCGATTTTTTCTCCGTTTTTGTATATTTCATGACCTTTTCTTGGGATTCCTTTTTCAAGCATTTTGATGCCCACTCTTTTCCTTTCTAAGCCTTTTTCTTTTTGTTTAAGCAATGCGTCTTTTCCTATGAAGTTTTCTTTGTCAAATTTTACTACAAAGCTTATTCTTGCCTCCA
>Ga0164311_10000886_pt1 | contig 13940 bp, 15 predicted proteins | sample GuaBasSedimGuay2_FD_121796 | JGI IMG/M metagenome (GOLD analysis project Ga0164311, IMG submission 121796) | Subseafloor sediment microbial communities from Guaymas Basin, Gulf of California, Mexico - Guay2, Core 4569-9, 9-12 cm | ecosystem: Environmental > Aquatic > Marine > Hydrothermal vents...
CCGTTATTTATGGAGGGTCTAAGGGGAATAGTAGAAGTAGTGCTCGAAGCTAAAAGGGAGCTAAGTAAGAGTACTCCGAATCTATATAAAATTGGTGAACTCATGAACCTGAACCAGCACTACCTAGCCAAATACCTAAAAGTAAGCGGAGACTGCCCTATATCACCAAGCAAACTTGACAAACTAATACAAGCCGCCTTAGATGCAGGAGCACTAGGTGCGAAATTAAGCGGATCAGGAGGCGGTGGGTGCATGATAGCACTATGTCTACCCCAAGACATAGAAAAAGTAGCAAAAGCCATACAAAAAGCAGGCGGAGACACATATACCACCAAAGTCGCCCCCAAAGGCGTAAAAATAGAACGTGTAGAGTATTAAAGAATGACAATAAGAAAGGCTGTCATACCTGCAGCAGGACTAGGAACTCGACTCCTACCTTCAACAAAAGAACTACCAAAAGAAATGCTACCCATATACACAAAGTCCGAAGACGGAAGTCTGACCATAAAACCCCTCCTTCAAACAATCTTCGAAATACTACACGACGCAGGCCTAAGAGAGTTCTGCTTCATTATAGGTAGAGGCAAACGCGCTATTGAAGACCATTTCACCCCCGACTTCAACTATCTCAGCTTACTCGAAGAACGCGGCAAAAACAAAAAAGCCGAAGAACTACGCTCCTTTTACGAAAAAATCCAAAACTCAACTCTCATATGGGTACAACAAGAATTACCAAAAGGCTTCGGCGACGCGGTCCTCAGAGCCAAAACCTTCGCCAAAGACGAACCCTTCCTAGTCTATGCAGGCGATATCCTCATTCTAAGTAGCAAAGAAAACTACATCAAAAGACTAATCGAAATTTACAACCAACTCCATGGAGATGCTATCTTCCTAGTCTCCAAAGTCGAAAATCCCACAATATACGGAGTCGTAGTCCCCAAAGAAGAGATCAAAAATGGAATCTTCCTAGTCGAAAAAGTCATAGAAAAACCTAAAAAACCACCAAGTAACCTAGCCATCATGCCAATATACATCTTTGACCCCATAATCTTCAAAGCACTCGAAAAACTCACACCAAGCGAAAGAGGAGAAATAGAGCTCACAGACGGAATCCAGCGACTAATAGACTGGAGGCTCAAAGTATACGCCGTTGAGCTCGGAAACGACGGAATATGGCTCGATATAGGCAGCCCCGAAAGCTACTGGAAAGCATTAAAACTAAGCTACGAAATGGTTAAAAAAGAGTTACCATGTCCGGAATAGAGAACTTAATTAAAATCGAACACTAAGAATGCTAGAAATAGCAAGACGTTGCAACGCCACCTATAATGAAGGAAAATAATATACCGAAGTACTATGTAAGGCCTATACACAACCCTCAACAATACAGGAACAAAACAAATTACATCGCTATAGGAATAGGGCCACAAAAACAAAACACATAGTAAACAAGACATGAAAAAAAGCTAATCAACCCCTAATCTCTATAATAATCCCCTGCAAAGAAATTGACAATTATACCGAAGAGTGCATAAGGTACTGTCTAGAACTAGACTATCCGAATTATGAGATAATAGTACTACCAGATTACGAATCCAAGCAAATCCTTAGAAACGTCAAAATAGTCCCCACGGGACCTATTACACCAGGTGCAAAGAGGAACTTAGGAATAACAAACTCAAATGGAGAGATCTGCGCCTTCATAGACTCTGATGCCTATCCTCCTAGAGACTGGTTGAAAAATGCAGTAAAATACCTAGTAAACGATGAAGTAGTAGCTGTAGGAGGGCCAGGAATAACTCCTCCGAAGGATAACCTAATGCAAAAAGCAAGCGGATATGCATATGCAGCATCATTTCTGAGTAGCCTCATAGGAAGATTCAGAGTGGAAAAAGACGAAATCGACAAGCTATTGAACAGAGGAATCGACATATTCAAGCTCTAGAACATGACTATAACACCACTCGAAGTCCCAGCCGAGGAGATAGAGAAAAGAGCAAGAGAACTAGGCATCATAAAATGCCTATTTAACACAACCCAAAGAACTCAGCCCAAACAAAAGCCTTAACAAATACCTCAAAGAAAAGAAGTCCAACAACTCCTGGAACAAGCCAACGAGAAGATATAGAGAACATGCACACTAGCAATCAAAGCACACGCCATGACTAAGAAAGTCATAAAACTCCAATCCCACAAAGGGCCCATGGACATACAAAGAAGAAGTAGCCAAAGAACTAGGCGACTGAATCAGAACAGCCTTCAGACAAGCCAACTTAATGCACATAAACCTCTACGAAGACATAGCAACAAGAAAAGACATTGAAGAAGTACTAAAAGAAGTAGAAAAACTAGTAAAAACAATCAAAGAAACACTAACAGAAAACGCATCAAAAATGAAAATATTACTCTTAGGAGGAAGCACAAGACCAGGAACAACAGAATACCACTTCACACAAGCCCTCAGAAACCTAGGACATGAAGTAAAAACCCTATGTTATGCAGACAACCTAACAAGAATAAGATACGATCTACTCAGATTCACCCTAGAATCCCCCATGAGAAGATTAGGACTCAACACCTCCTTCATGAACCTCTTTCGCAGAACCATAATAGAAACACTAAAGAAGTGGAGACCAGACCTCTGCCTAGTAGTAAAAGGAGAATTCATCGATAAACAGATGCTCAAGGAAATCTATGAATATTGCAACATAGTACTCTATAATACAGACGACCCTCGCTTCTTATTGAAGACAGGAAGCCTAGTCGAAAAACTCCTCTCAACCCACTTACAGAAAGTCCTAGACTACATAGACCTCATAGCCACACCATCAAAGAAATGTGTTCAAATGTATCAGAAACTAGGAGCTAGAAAAGCAGTCCATATACCTTTCGCCTGTAACCCTCAAATGCACTACGTACTTCTCAGAGAGAAAAAGCTAAAGACGGTACTCTTTGTAGGAGCGCTATATCCTCGAAGAACAAAAATATTTAGAGAATTGATTAGGAGGAGATTACCAATCATGATATACACAGGTTCAAAACTACAAAGCAAACTCCTCAACAAATGGGTTAGAAAACCAGTATGGGGAAGAAAATTCGCCCTGCTACACAGCATCTCGCGCATAGGACTAAATATACACATAGAAAGCGACTTAACATGGAAAGCCAACATGAGAACCTTCGAAATACCAGCATCAGGAACACTTCTTCTAACAGACAATATCGAAGTGGTCAAGGAGTACTTCACACCCGGAAAGGATATCGACACGTGGAATACATCCGATGAACTCATTGAGAAAATAGATTACTACCTTAGCCTATCCCTAGAGGATATATTCCCCATGATAGAGAACGGACAGAGAAAAGCCATCAAAGAACATACTTATAAAAACAGAGTACTAAAACTCATAAAGAGTCTTTAATGCAAAATTACTTGCTGGTTGTCATTAGAGATGTTAAGAATTCTATGGTTTAACTGGCGTTGCATTAAACATCCCCTAGCGGGCGGAACAGAAGTCTATACACACGAAATAGCTAAGGGATTAGTCAAGACGGGCCATGAAGTAATATGGGTAACAGCAAGACCAAAAGGATTATCACCTGAGGAAATTATTGAAGGCTACAAAGTAATCAGAAGAGGCAACAAATACACTGTATACCCGAAGGCAAGAGAAATATATCATGAACTCAAAAACAAGGTCGGAAACCCGATATAGTAGTAGATGAAGTGAACACCATATCATTCTTCACGCCACTATAAATCAAAGAACCAACACTCATGCTTATCCACCAATTGTGTAAAGAGTGGTGGAAGTAGGAAACACATCCTTTAGCTCAACCTTTGAGCTGGTGGTTGGAAAAGAAATTTCATAATTTCTACGTGAGGGCGTTAAGTGAAGACAAACTCAAAGCAGTAATGACAGTTTCATTAAGTACAAAACAAGACCTAGTGCAACTAAGATATTGCGGAGATAGAATATATGTAGTGTATAATAGTCTAAACTGGAAACTTTATGAGGACTATGGAGAGTTATATGAGGAGAAAGAAAATCTCATAATCTGCATAGAGAGAATAGTGCCCTATAAATGATTAGAGTATATATTAAAGGTGCGAAAAATAGTGGAACAAAATAATCATGAAGCGAGACCAGTAGTAGCAGGTAGACTAAATCTCAGATATCTAAATAAGCTTAAGAATATTGCAAGAAGATTGTGCCTAGAAAGAATAGAATTTAAAGTAAATATATCACGACAAGAGAAGAAGAATTTGCTAACTAAAGCGAAGATATTAATATGTACATCAGTAAGAGAAGGCGGGACAAACAGTACTAGAGGTAGCAGCATATAGAACACAAACAGTAGCCTATAATGTACCGGGTTTAAGAGACTCAGTAAGGCACATGGGAACAGGGATACTAGTAAGACCAGGAGATATAGGACAATTGGCAAAAACGATATTATGGTTACTGAAAGACGATGAATTAAGAAGCAAGCTAACGAAGAGAGCATACGAACATATACAACTGTTCAGCTGGGATCTTACAGCCAAAAACTTTCTAAAAGCGCTAAATAGTACTATTACAGGTGAAGCTACATGGTTTCGTGAATCATATGAAAGTACCCATGAAATTGGCGGCGTCTTATGATTGAAGATTATGCTTGAGGCAAAGAACTTCCTATAAAATCAACATAAAAAGACTCCTTAACGAGAGTTAGACTACTTACAATGGAAAAGTTAATCCTGATGGTATCTTGTAAGTAAAAATACAGGATCAGGGATACACAAGATATATCCGTCCAACTAGAAAGTTAATTAACCTTGGAAATGACATTCCTAAAAATAATGAAGGAGAATAATACGGTGATGAGAAAGGCATTATTTATAGCAAATGGAATTTGGATTGATGGAAAAAATCCTGGAATAAGCGGTGGTGATGTCAGATGGATAGAAATAGCTAAAGAATGGCAAAAGATTGGCTTCGAAATCCATGTACTAACAACAAGAGCTGGAATCGAGCTCTGCAAGAAGTTAGGTCTTAATGCAGTCTTTCATCGAATGAAAGCACAAGATAGTTACTTTACATTTAGCTATGTAAATAGAGCATTGAAATCGTTTAGTATACCTAGAGAACTTAAGAGGTTCAGTGGCATAATCTATGTCACTACGGAACATTTCTATGATGTTATACCTGGAGCAATAATTAAGAGAAATAATCCTAATGATCTGTTCGTAGTGGTTGCTCACTGGGTTGCCCCCTTAATAAGAAAGGGAACATTAATTACCAACAGCCTCCTCTTCTATGTTAATCAGAGAATAGGTTTCAGGGTTGCCAAGAAGTATGCAGATGTGATCCTAGCAGTCTCCGAATATACAAGGTGTTCCATCATAAAAATGTTGAAGATACCTGGATATAAGGTAGTAAGTGTAAAATGTGGCATTCCTTACGACGAAATTAGAAGCGTGGCATCTAAAGTAAAAAGTAAAGATATTGATGGAATATTCATGAAACGTTTTGACGGCACCAAAGGAGTATTTGATGTTGTAAAAATATGGAGAAAAGTTGTAAAAGAGATCCCTAATGCTAAATTAGTCTTAGTGGGACATGGGCCTAGGAGTACCCTTATTAAGCTAAAGAAGCTTATAGGAAGTCTCGGTCTCTCTAAAAATGTCTACATCAAAGGACCTATATACGATCCTCGCAAGAAATTTTTATTATTAGCTACAAGTAAGTTATTTCTACTGCCTAGTTACGAGGAAAATTGGGCAATAGTTATAGGCGAGGCCCTTGCTGCAGGAGTACCCGTTATCTGCTATCGCCTACCTAGTATAGTTCCAATATGGCAGGACAAGGTAGTTTGGGTTCCCAAGGGAGATATAAACACATTTGCCCAACTAACTATCAAACTGCTGAAGGACGGCAAATATAAAGTGTCGCTCATAGATAAAGGAGTGAAGTATGTCAAAAAATATAGTTGGAGCAACATAGCCAAAGAAGAACTGGAAATATTATTAAACGTCACTAAAGAGAGGTAAGGATGGTCATGAACCTAGGGTGGAAATCGCATTTAATGGTGTTAATATTCTTCACAATACTTGCGTTGCTTACTTATTCTCCAATAATATCTTCTAAAGGAGTTATAGGGTTACGCGTTGATTGGCCTATTCCGCCTTTTAATAGTCAATTAAAAATTCAAATTAGCGATTTAAAATATCCCATAGTGGAGTATTTTGGTCTTGGAGAATTAAGGCTTAGAGAATTTGGTACACTGATCAGCTATATTTTAAATGTGCCCGTTTATCTAATGAATGCTGATGGAGTTTTAATCTCACGTATTCACATATTAGTTCCATTAATTCTCTCCTGTGTGACAATGTACTTCTCCGCCTATAAGCTCATGAATGTATCACTATATTCTTCGATAATTGCAGGAATTATGTATGGCTTCTCTCCAATATTTTTCAATTCATCAGTAAACGGCTTTTTGAAGATAATGTGGGCATATCCATTCTTACCATTAGCCTTTTCCTTATACAAAAGACTTATAGATATAACTCTTAGGGAGAATATCGAAAGAAGAAAAATACTTATCAATGTACTCCTTATCTCGTTAATCACCGGTATAACCTATTCTGCTTCTCACTATATATTATTGATACTTCTTCTTTTTATAGACTACTGGATTTATGCAGTATATATTACCTATACATTTTCCTCTGAGAGAAGCATGAAAAACTTGATTAAAAAAGCAATATATTCATTTATACTAACGATCTTAACAGTAAGCTTAGGTATGCTTGTTCAGGGAAATGTATTATTTCTGATTCTATTAAACATAAAGCGCTCATATCTGTTAATAAAACAGTGTATCATCAGTTGGAATACCTTCCTAAGTCCAGAGCTATTCCTTTCCTTTTCTATGAAGGGTGGTGGGTTCACTCATTTTCACAAAACCGCTATGCGTTTAAGTTTCTGGATAGTAATAAGATACTTGATTATTGTTTTCTCATTTATTGCACTACTAAGTAAGAAGAGAAATATACAAAGAGATGCAACATTTTACTCTGCATTATTACTCATATTACTGATTCTCATCAATAGAGCTAATGAGCCGTTCCTATGGGTTAACAATATACTCCTAAAGAGAGCACCTTGGTTCTTCGGTATAATAAGGGATGTTCAATACCTGACTATATTAGTTTCACTTATATACTCGACATTAATAGCCCTCTCAAGCGATATAGTTCTTCAGAGGATGAGACGTAACAAAGTAAGATCTATTACTCTGTCATTATTATTGCTCATAGCGGTATTATTGAATGGTCCTCTGGTGCTTCACTTAGGTTCAAGACAACACATGACCACATATCAACTGAATTCGGCATATAGGCAATTAATTTCAAAAATATCAGAAGATCCTGATGATTGTCGAATATGGTTATTACCATTTCCACAACCCTTACAGTATGATAATATACCATATCCCTTTTACGGGCATGATCCGCTCATGGTATTACCCAAATGCACCATAGCTAGCTACAGTACAGCTCCTCACGTAAACGTCTTGTTAATGGCACTTTTGTCAGGGTGGACTAGGTACATAGGACACCTAGAATCTATCCTAAATATCAAGTATAATGTCTTTAGATTTGATTTTAGAACAAAGATTTTTAGATACTGGTGGCCTGAGTTTCCTAGATCCAAGTTTTGGTCAAATGATAACTTTCTCTCTGCACTTAATGCACAAGCAGACCTTAAAATTAACCCATATCTTTCGAGCAAAGAAACTTTTATAGTGTACGAGAACACAGCTTTCTCCCCTCTAATTGAAATTTGGAATGGATATTATATAGCCTCTGGCGATTTAGGTCTATACATAATCCTAGGCTTTCTTCATGAAATAAAAGATGAATTTAAAAACATTCCTCCTATTATATTCGCGTGCCAGTTTATGGATAACTGTTTGCTGTATGAATACTTACTTAATAATAGTTATGGGATAATAGTTTATGATAACAACATTTTAGATTTAATAATTCCCCTAATACATAACAAAATAATCATAGATACATCTAACTTTGCCGATAGCACTTACTTTGTTCGAGGATTAATGCCTATGAGTATGGCATGGGGTATAGGATTACCATATGTACTTTCTCTAGAACCAGGTGTAGTAACTTCAACTAAGAAACCTATTAATATAGAGTTCTTTATAGACAAAAGTGACTACTATAATATAGCGCTCAAAGTTCTAGTCCCTCTAAGGTCAATAGCAATCGAAAATCCAGTAGATGTAATATTAGATTCAAAGTACGTGCCCAAAATAGTCGTAGAGTCCTGTGGACTAACTAAATATATTATAATTAGGGATATATTTCTGACTAGAGGAAAGCATAAATTGACTATAGTAAGGAGTAATTCAATACCTCTTATTGGAATAACCAGAGTTTTCGTATTCAAGGAGTGTGATTATAAGAGAGCTATTGAGAAATTCTTTGGGATAGTAAAGAATAAAAATTTATTTATCCTGATGAAGTTTGCCATACCTTATACTTCACTCATAGAAGAGTATTATAGAGCTTCCTTCGGAGTGGTCTATATGGTTAACACTAGTAGCATACTCCATCTGATTTCAAGAGCATTTGAAGATACTTTTACAGCTTATGTGAGACTTCTCGAAATCAATAGAGTATTCTGGATTTCACGAAGTCTTCACCCTGAGAAGTTAAATGAATTTCTCACGATAATTAGAAATAACACTGTAGACTTCCTTGTTTTAGAGAGTCAAAAAAATAAATTAGTACCAACAATTATTCCTCAATATTTTGAAAGTAGAAGTCCTACTAACTATATTGTACACTATAAGCCTATTAACCACTCAAGTTTTGTTGTCATCTTCAAAAATAAATGGCATTATTTATGGACACTAACAACCTCAATAGCTTGCAAAAACTATCATTTTACTGTACACGGATATGCTAACGCATGGTATGTAGAAATGAATGATGTAGAGGCGCTATCTCCAGAAGATGAAATGACTATAGCTATCACCAACACACTTACGATGCCTTATTTTCTAGGTTTATTATTTTCAATATTTTTTGTATTATTATCTGGCATCATTATCTTGCTAAGTTGGTTAAAAAAATGGATATGAACTTCATACTAATAACGCGTGGCAATCCTTTTGTGGCAACTAGTGGAACTGAGATCTTTGTAAGAGATTTGGCATTAGAGCTATGTAGGAGGGGCTATTATGTAAATATAATATGTGGTGATGGCTCAGATACTATGGCAGAATTTGGCTGTAAGGCTGAAAAGTTGCATGTCAATAAGATATACCTTGTAAATATGTCTTACATTAGATCGCTAATTTTCTGTTCAAAATGTTTGGAATATTTGGATAAAATCACAGCAGAAGTTCGACCAATAACTATAATATCATTTGGTGCTGGAACATTAGCTGGTTATATATACCGCTTATTAAGGAAGAAAGTAAAAAGGAAAGCAAGAGATAGTTTATTCGTGTATTATGCCATCGATTCCATGGTGCTAGAATTCAAGCGACAACTGATATATTCGGAAAATGGAGGAATTAGAGAAATATTAAACCATATTAAGATGTGCTCGTGGTATGTTCCATTGATTATAAGTGATTATATCTCGTGCAAGGAATCTGATATTATTCTTGCGAGTTCAAGGGATACTGCTAAGAGTTTGATCAGACATTATCATGTACCCTTTAATAAGATTAAGGTTTTATATTTTGGTGTCCGAGATGATTTTGCAAAAGGTATAAACATTTCGGAACCAGATATTCCTATATTTCTTCACATAGGAGGAAGTCGCCGTAAAGGAACTGTCTTTATGCTAAAGGCTTTGAAGATACTAAAGGAGGTCTACGGCTTAAAGGTGAGAGGTATTGTAGTTAGGTGTTCTAAGTCTATAAGAGAACTGGCCAAAAAGTTAGATCTTGAGATCAAGATTCATCCTGCAATTCCTCAACATTATCTTAAGTATCTTTACGCCAGCTCTACCGCGATAGTAGTCCCTTCACTATCTGAGGGCTTCTGTCTCCCAGTAATAGAGGCTGCTATGTTCGGTAAACCTGCAATAGTGTTCAATGTCGGGAGCTTACCCGAGCTAGTTCAAGATGGAGTAAATGGATTTGTGATTCGGATAGCTGACGTAAAGGCACTGGCTGAAAAAATGTATATCATAGCAACTGACAAAAAACTTAGGGAAAGACTTTCAAGAAGTGCCAAAGAAGTTTCCAGAAAATTCAGAATAACCTCTGTATGTAATGAGCTAATTGAGCTTCTTAGACCCGGTAATTTTTATGAAAAGTGAATAAAAGGTCTACTCTTAAGCATGCAAAGAGTAGCTGTACTAGGGCTTGATGGTGTAGATTTTCAGACTTTCAACTTGATATTAAGGAGATATAATACACCTAATTTACAATATTTATTTTCAAAATCTCTTATAAAAGGAAGCATTAAATGCCTACCTCCGATAACTCCTCCTAGTTGGACCTCAATATTCACAGGTGTTCCTCCAGAAGTACATGGGATCCCTGACTTCCTAGTAGTAGATAGCGCGCACTGGAGAGCACGAGCTGTTACGATAAGAGATATCCGTTATCCGAGAATTTGGGATATAGCAAAAACGTCTCGTAACTCTCTAATAGTTCTTGTAGGAGTTCCATTAAGCTACCCACCTCTAATTCGACGCAGAGACCTATTGATAGTTGGAGACTGGACAAGTTTGTATTCTAACACTTTACGCATACCTTCAATTGTTAAGGTTAACTTAAAGCCTATAAAATACAAATCTGTCGTATCCCAAGAGTATGAGACCTTCTTGAAATATTCGGAAGAGGAATTGGAAAATTACTTAGATATTATGGAAAAGATTATCCATACCCATTACGTTAACTTGTTGATAACAGTAATACCGCATCTTGATTGGATACTACATAAATGGCCGTATTCTTTAATAAATGGTGTTCCAGATTTAAAGCAAATTATAGAGACTATAGACAGGATCTCAGAGGTATTACTAGAGGAATTTGATAATATCTTTTTGTGTTCAGATCATGGTGTAAAGCCATTTAGGTATGTTTTGAACATTGTAGGTATACTGGCTAAATATAGACTTCTAAAGTTCACAGGTAATATATTCATAAATTGGTATTTTTCATTAAATTTTCCTAGAATAATTTATGATATTTCTAAATTCTTAATATCTAGCACTCGAATACCTATCATTAAGCTGATGAATAAAATGCATCTAAAAGCTGAAATGCACACTTTAAGAGGATATGTGGATAAAGACAGCATTTGCGCTACTTCTTCATATCCCTATTGGATATACATTAGACGGAGGACTTATACGCCATTAGTAATCAGAGTCTTGAGAAAGGAATTGAACGGACTTATAACAATTCATAAAATTAAAAAAATCTCAAATATAGGAGACTTGTTAATAGAGCCTAAGTCAAGGGAGGTTTGTATAAAAGCAAGGTATATACCCAGTTATAAGACAATCATTAAATTCAATACTGTTGACCATAGTATTAATGGTTTTTATTCCTTTTACTCTAAAAATACGAATCATAGTAATGTCAAGAAATCTGATATAACCACCAATGTGGACTTGGGAATTTTTCTCAAGTCATTCATTCGCGTCGATAAATACCTGTTTAAAACTTTTATATTAAAACAACGTCCTCTGCCTAGACACCTGATTACTAAAGAGTGAACTGATGAAGATAATCAGAAGATTACTTAGCGTATTATCAAATATTTATCGTAGGAGCTAGTTATCATACTATGGAAAATTGGCTAAAATATTATACAAAATCCAGAGGGCATGTCACGTATTAGATTTAGGTTGCGGATTTGGAGTACCAATGCTCTTTATAAGGTCAAGGCGTAAAGTGACATTCAGTGTCGCGATCGATATTAAGGTCAAGCGCGTTAAATATTGTGTATCAAAGGGAATACATGATTGTGGTATAGTTGCAGATGTTCGTTATCTTCCTGTGAGGAAAGAGTCCTTTGATATAGTATTATGTCTTGACTTAATAGAACACTTGTGCAAGAAAGATGGTTTAAAACTTCTTATAGAGTTAGATAGAATAGCGAAAAAGCAAATAATCGTACACACTCCTAATGGATTTTATGCAGTATAAGGGGATGTCTTTGACAGGCATAAATCTGGCTGGTCTGTTGATGATTTTAGAAGGAGAGGATTTAAAGTTTGGGGAGATGGTGGATTTAGATTACCTGGAAACAGGAAAATTTCGCATGTAATATTAAGCATTACTTCTAGAAAGTTCATATGGGCATTCTTTGGAGTTTTTGACTATACAGTTGGAAATATGCTTGTCTTCAAGATGCCAAGAATTGCCTCTCAATTGCTTGCAGTTAAAGAGATAGGTGAGGAAAGGTAAGCGACTCTCTTGTTGTGGTCGGCTACATCACCTTATACGTTCTGCACCATACTCCTTGGTGCTTTGTAGTATAATGTCATTCTGCCTACATTTTATGTTTTTGATCACATGAACATTATGATATTTTCTATAACCCATTTAATAACCTTTTTAATACCTTCTCTTGGTGATGTCTTTGGTTCCCATTTTAATTCTTTTTTTATTTTACTTATATCTGAGATGTAGACCTTCTGATCCTTAGGACGCCATGAGGCATATCTTATTTGAGGTCTCTGTCCCGTTTCTTCATATAATATCTGTAGTAACTCAAGCAGGCTTAACGTATTTTTAGGTCCTCCTCCTATATTGTATACACCATGCTTTATATGTTTAGCATTTATAAAGGCATCCAATGCTTTTATTAAGTCTTTTACATAAAGCACATCTCTTACTTGTTTACCATCTCCATATATCGTAATAGGTTTGTCCGTGAGAGTAGCTATCACAAACCATGCTACCCATCCCTGATCTTCAGTGCCAAATTGTCTCTCACCATAAATGCACGACATCCTGAAGACACCAGTTTTGAGGCCATACGTGTAGTAGTAATCTTGAACATAAAGATCCGAAGCTAGTTTTGAACAGCCATAAGGAGTGTGCCCAGTCTGATCCACAGGAAAACTCTCTGGTATTCCATTACTATATCTAGGGTCAGCATATTCATATCTTGTTTCTATTTCGATTACGGGTATTTTGTTAACATTATCTCCATAAACTTTATTGGTAGAACAGTATATTACTATGGAGTCATTTTGTCGTGCAATCTCAAGTACATATAATGTACCTAAGGCATTTATCTCAAAATCCATAATTGGATTATCAAGACTAGTTGTAACTGCTACTTGAGCTGCAGCATGTATTATTACCTCTACTCCCTTTGCCGTCTCTCTTAGCTTACTATAGTTTCGTATATCTCCTTGAATAAAGTTTACTCTATTCTTGAACTTTTGTCTCAAGTATTCTATGTTATATTGTTGTGCTTTTAGAGGAATTCCGAAAATTTTGCTCCGTACAAATGCATCATACAGCGTAATTTCTGCATCAGGATACCTTTCTAGTATGTATTCAGCGGCATGACTTCCTATGAAGCCAGCTCCTCCAGTTATAAGAACTTTCATTTGACCTCACCCATACTAAAGTTCTACTCTTAAAAGTATTAATTATTAACTTCACTATCTTATTCTCTTAGATACATTAATATTATAAAATAGCGTTTTCTTTATTCTAAAGTATTTATTTAATTACATTATCACTCTTAATTTGATGTGCAGTCCACAGATAACTTCAGCTAAAACATAGAAAGTTTTGAGAGATTATGGAAGTTTTTCCTCCATCACTCAAAGCCTTTAGAAGCTCTATAAGATTATGAATATGAGGGGGTAGGATCCTCAGTCTTTCGATAATCAGTGCTTTCAATGCTTTTTCAACTGCTTGATGGCTATGGAAGG
>Ga0164311_10000887_pt1 | contig 13935 bp, 12 predicted proteins | sample GuaBasSedimGuay2_FD_121796 | JGI IMG/M metagenome (GOLD analysis project Ga0164311, IMG submission 121796) | Subseafloor sediment microbial communities from Guaymas Basin, Gulf of California, Mexico - Guay2, Core 4569-9, 9-12 cm | ecosystem: Environmental > Aquatic > Marine > Hydrothermal vents...
CTATTGTCCAGACCTTTTCGCGTAGAAGGAATCGAAGCCTTAGCCCTAAAATACGCCCTACTTAATGCGATTAGGTACGGCGGCCAAGCGAGCAAGAAAGCTGTTATAAGCAAGATATTCGCTGAGCGTCCCGAACTCAGACCCTATGCACGTGAAATAGTTAATCTCGTAGCAAAAGCAGTGGAGAAGGTAAATAAGCTAACATTAGACGAGCAGAGGAGACTGATCGAGGAGAGATGGCCTGAGTTGCTTGAAGAGAAAGAGAGAAAAGAGGAAAAGAAAGAGCTGCCTCCCTTGCCTAACGCTGATAAGTTTAAGAAGATCAGAACGCGGTTCGCCCCAAATCCCGACTTCGATATACACATAGGCAATGCTCGCGCCGCAATAATAAGTTACAAATACGCAGAAATGTACAAGGGAGACTTTATATTACGCTTCGAAGATACAGACCCTAAAACTAAGACTCCTATTCTTGAAGCATATGATGTAATACGCGAGAACCTAAAATGGCTTGGATTGAAGTGGAGCGAGGAGTACATACAATCCCTTAGAATGGAACACTACTACGAGAAAGCTAAGGAGCTGATACAGTTAGGTGGAGCCTACGTTTGCACGTGTCCGCCTAATAAGATCAAAGAGGATAGGTTAAGGGGCTTAAGATGCAAGCATGCATACCAAAGCATTGAAGAGAGTTTAGATTTATGGGAACGAATGCTTGAGGGTGAGTTCAAGGAACAGGAAGCCGTGCTTCGAGTAAAGACTGATCCTAAATATCCCGATCCCTCAGTGCGCGATTGGATCGCATTTAGAGTAATAGATACATCCAAGTACCCTCATCCCCTTGTAGGTGATAAGTACATTGTATGGCCGACCTATAATTTTGCATGCGGCATCGACGACCACCTACTTTCAATAAGCCATATTTTGAGAGGAAAGGAGCATATAGTGAACACGATCAAGCAAAAGTACATGTACAAGCACTTCGGATGGAAGTATCCTGAAGCCATTCACATGGGGAGACTCAAGCTTGAGGGATTTATCCTTAGCAAGTCGAAAATCAGGGCTGGTATCGAAAAGGGTATTTACAGCAGCTGGGACGACATTAGGCTCGCTACGCTTAGTGCTCTTCGTAGGAAGGGAATACTTCCTCAGGCGATCTGGGAAGTAATACTCGATGTAGGCATAAAGCCAAGTGAAGCTAGGATAAGTATAGTGAACCTTCATGCTATAAATAGAAAGTACCTAGAGCCCTTAGCAAATCGCTACATGTTCGTAAAGGATCCGGTCAAAGTTAAGATATTGAACCCTCCCTTCCTCGAGGCAGAGCTTCCCTTTCATCCCTCTTATCCAGAAAGGGGTAAAAGGAAAATTTCCGTATCTCCGATAGATAATGTTGCCCACATTTTCATCTCAGGTGATGACTCAAGGGAATTGAAAGAAGGCTCTACCATACGGTTAATGGGCTTGTATAACATTAAGGTGTTAGAGAAAAAGCAGGAAGAACTAATAGCTGAAGTTATAGGAATTTCGCATAAGAAAGCTCATGTAGAGAAAATACCAATACTTCAGTGGGTCCCCTGTACAAACAATGTAAGGGTAGAAGTCTATAGGGCAAAAGGTAACCAGCTTTACATCGAAGAGGGATTGGGCGAACCTGCAATAAGCGATCTCAAGGTTAACTCACAAGTGCAGTTCATTCGCTACGGATTTGTGAAGATAGAAGAAAAGTCTGAGAGGGGAATAAAGGCTATATACACTCACGATTAACCTTCCGACAAATTAAAGGGCTTTCCCTCGATTACTATTTTTTCAGGCAATCTTTCCCTATATTTGCGGAGAAACTCTATGTCATCCTTTTTCTGCCTGTACTCATCAGGCAATAGAATCGGTATTTCATCTCTCACGGGGTACCATCGTCCACATTCCGAACAGTAAATCGCGGCATAGCTGACTTCCTTTTTTATGCATTCATCGCAGGGAGGAGACTCCGACATTTCCTTTAAGTGTTTACGCAAGAGACCGCAGTATAGCTCGCACACAGGTTTTTCTAAGGTCAGCTTCCTTTCAGGATATTCATTTTCTTCCAGGACGTACAGTTCGAGGGGGAATTTCTTACAGTAAGGACAGGCCAAAAGATCCATCAATCTGTATTTCATCACTACCGCCAGCTTTTAAACGGACCAATGTTATTTAAAGATTTATTTTACCATGTAATTCACTTAATCGTTAACGGTCATGTATAAGGAGCAAATGAGAAGATTAAGAGAACTTTTGAAGAAGCCTTGGCTCCTTACGCTACTCTCAGCCATCATAATGCTTAACGTAAATGCACTTAGGGATCTTAGGGACATTATACCAACTCGATCGAAAAGCATTAAGAAAATGTTAAGAGAGCTTGAACAGATGGGATACCTCCTCTTTGGCGATAGAGGAGATATACGCCTATCCGAGGCCTCAGACTTCGTTAAAAATGCCATAAAATCGTTCCTCATGAGGCATAACAAGACCATCTTGAGTGTAGAATATGAGGGGAAGAGGAGCTGGATAATTTCATGGTTTAGGAAAAAGTACGTGAAAACAATCGTTGTAAGCGACGACGTCGTCAGGAAGGTAATCGGTTCCATGAGAGAAAAAACTAGCGTTACGCTAAGTCAATTAGCCATGGACCTTAATGTTCCTAAGGAGCAGTTGCGTGCAACCCTCGAGATACTCAAAGTGCAGGGAATTATCAAGGTATTAAAGAAGAAGGACGTAAGACACTATTCTCTGCTAAAGTATTAAGCTACTCGCTTATAGTGTTTAGATATCCTCTCCCTAACATATTAGAATAAGGGTATTACTACGGTAATATTCAATCCCCCAACCACATTTGCGTTTTAATATGCTCATACCTTGAATCTTTCGGTGTAAAAATGGGAAAAAGCGCACATTATAAAAGCACTCTAGTAATGCTGTTAATGTTAGCCATTTTAATGGCAAACCCTCTGCTTACGGCGCGTACTGAAGTAAATGAGAACGTTCCCCTAAGAGTAGAATTTATTCTACAGACAAGCGATGTAAAGTCTCTAATAATGAAGCCCGGTGACGCAAAGGTGTTCACGGCGATTCCCTCGCCCCCACAATACGTTTTGAATTGGATTCAAATAAAGTGTGAAAAGGGATTCCCAAAGGATCTGAGCATCGAGGGAGCGGATAAACTCATAGTAAAGGATGATGGACTCGTAGCTGCGCTATCATACAATGGGTCCATTAAGCTAGTCAATAAGGGCGATAAAAACATTGAGATAGACGTCATAATTGAGCAAGCCTTCTATCGTAGGGAGATCGTGTATGCGAAAGGGAATGAAGTAAAGGTCTTAGTGGAAAACCCTGTTGAGCCATTCACATTAACCGATCTTACAGTTAAGATTACTATTGAGAACTTCCTACCATATAAGATAGTTGACATAAAATCTCCTTCAGGAGACTCGTTGCTGGCGATTCAGCACAAGTATCCTCCAGAGGCTATAGGGGTAGATCCTCATCACATAGAACTCAGCTTCAAATATGGTCTTGAAGGCGGCGAGTACACAGTAGTTATATCAAAGGACGAGGGCGCGAAATTCCCCTCCTCGTTCTTAGTTCTGGAGAGCGAGCCCTTAAGCGATACAGTGGCTCCAGGACAGGTCAAAGAATACACGGTTGATGAGGCTGAAGTTGAGGGGGCAAAGCTCCTGGGATATATTGTCGCGATTTACTCTACAAAGCTGTATAGCCTAGAAGGGAGTAACGTCAAGGTGACAGGCGAGCTAGTTGACTACGTGCTTCACGAGACGTATAGCTTCCAGACAAAGACCCCCTCCTACCTCGTTCCACCTCTCCGCTTCCGTTTCTGGATGAAAGCGTATGTGGTCTTCGGCAATGTGTTCACGGTGGTTAACTCGGAAGATAGTAGCGTAAACGTGCTTTACATGCCAGTATACATAAAGGAGGTGGGTATCTGGAAGGCTAGTGGCATCATAGTAGAAATAGATGATGCTACCATTAATGCATTCAAATACGCCTTCCTAGTTGTGCAGCTACCTCCCTACTGTAGAGTAAAGAAAGTAATAACGCCTCAAGGTGCAACTTTAAGCGACTACGTTGATAGCACCCTTGTCTGGCAGGCCCGAGCTGAGAGATCAGTAAGCGTGTTGAGAGATCAGCTCTACATTCAGGTAAAGAATGACTTCATAGGCGAGCCAGGAACTTATAAGATAGAAGTTGAATGGAATGTGATCAAGGTAACAGCCCTTGATGGGGTAGGTAGACCTTTAGCTGAAGCAAAGGTGATAGTAACGGGAGGAGGAGTCTCCTGGGAAGCTGAAACCAACGACAATGGATACGCCGAGATAACACCGTATGTTCCTGGAATATTCAAAATATGCGTAATATTCAAGGATACAGTGGTCTATGAAGGGACATTCATATACTTCGATGAAACTCCTCTCGTACTTAAGTGCAAAGTCTACGATCTAACAGTCAGAGTAAAGACAGTACTTGGCAAACCCGTAAGCAACGCGACAGTAACCCTTACAAGGAGCTCGGTTGATAAGCTAATAGGCTATGGCTTCACCGACAAGGATGGCGTAGCAACGCTCATACAAATACCGGTAGGCAACTATACTGTAAAGGTGGAATACAAGCGAGTATCAACAGTGGAAAATGTCATAATAACAAATTCCTCAAAGACAATAGACATAACGCTTGACATACTATTTGAAATACCCTTCATAGGCATTCCAGTCAGGGTTGAGGAGGCGACATTCGTAGGGATATCCCTGGTAAGCCTAGCCGTAGCAATGAGAGTTATTCGTAGCAGAAGGAGAGCAGACGAATTGAGCGAGGAAGTTTTAGACGAGATACCCTAAAGTGTTCCTGGACTAGGACCTTACTTTACCTTCTTTTTTAGTAAATTTCCACTTTTCGTCAAAATAATAGTCTTTATATAATATTCTTGAGAGAGATTTACTAAGGAACAACGCTATGGCTCCAGCCTTCTACGAAAGGAGAATAGAATACATAGAACTGAGCGGGGAAAAGGCTTACGAATATTTAAACTTCGTAGTAAAAGCTCTTCACAACGTTTATTCCGATAGGATCAAGTTCGTTCTGAAGTCAACCTATGAAGATAAACCCGCTGCATCGATCACGATCAGCACTAAAAGCGGGGACATAGACGTTCTCCTAGTAGCTGATAGGAACCCCTGGTACAGGATACTGACCCTGAAAGGGGAAAGGCTATTCGAGAGAGTTAATCTCATAGCACAAATAATAGAGGGAGCGACCCTCCTCTTTTCAGAAACTGAAGGAAAGGGAATAGTATATTTTGCGTTCGTGCCCAGGATGCGCATAGTTCCACCGAAGTATGAAAGCCTAACGTACAAGCTATTCGGAAAGCTTCTTTTCGGAAATCTGGTGTTTGCCCTCGCCCTCTCACTAGTAATATTTTACATCTTCTGGACAATTTTCAAGAGCTGGGCTCCTGTAGCGTTAATTCTATCCCAGATCCCGCTTCTTATAATAGCTTATAAAATAATTGAATTCTCGCTTGGAGATTGGGTTCTGGATCCTACAAATCGTCACGTGTATCTAGTAGGCATAAAACTTCCTCTAGAGGAGTACAGTACTTTGCTTACGAGATTCTTTTACCCCCATAGGTTTGAGTTTAAACGCAGAATATATGAGGAAACAATTAGGGTAGGCCGCGAACCGACAAAGGATTATGTCAAATCTTTACTTGAGGAATATGGCTTTAGCGTGGACTACGACAGTATCGTAGTAAAGAGAGTGGACCTATACTCCATAGTGGAGAGAGTTTTCAGAAAGTTCGGAATACCTATTCCGAGAGTTATAGTATCTAACATCGTTATACCCAATGCGGCTGCAACTGGAGTACTTCGTGGACTCTCAGGACTTTTAGTAACCACAGGACTTCTTACGCGTCTTGACGAAGAAGAAGTAGAAGCCGTGATAGCTCACGAAGCTAGCCATGTAAAACACAGAGACCCCTTTCTACTCTTCATACTGATATCCGCAGAATATCTAACTAGAGTAAGTATAGCTCTAACATTTTGGCACATCTTCGTCTCTATACCATTCCTCGAGTTCCTATACCTGCTTTTCTCGCTGACCCTGCTCTTCTTCGCGGCCAAATTCATAGAAGCCCGTGCCGATATAGAAGCCGCCCTGCTAACCGGTAAGCCCTCCAAGCTCGCTAATGCCCTTAAAAAGATAGGAACACGTAGACTGTTGAGAGAAAGGGGGCTTAATGCACGCCTATCCGCCTGGCTCTTATGGGATAACCATCCACCAATAACGTTCCGCATAGAAACCTTAGAGAAGATGAAAGCACCTCCTGTAGAAAACCCCTGGAAACTCGCCATAAAAGGTTGTTTAAAAGACTTTTTGAACTGTCTCCTGAAGGCCGCTTAGTGCAAGAGCTATATTTTAATTATTTCAAGTCCGAGCTCGTCGAGGAGAGGAAGGAGCCATTTCTTATGCCTCTTCTTCAAACCCTTTCTATCAACCAACGCTACTGTAACCTCCTCGAAAGTTCTTTCAATGGCCATGAGAATTTCCTCTTTAGAAATATCATCAAAAACGTATTCGGGAGCTATATGTCCAACCGCGATGTCTAAGAACTCTTCTAGGATTACTCTATTAACTCCGGGAGCGTAGTGAGGACCTCCAAGAGCTACAGCAGCTTTTCTCACTTCCAAGCTTTTAAGCGAACTCAAAACGGCTTCAGCTACAATAAGGCCTGCCTTCTCATCGCACCAGGCACTTCTCTCGCTTCCTATTTCCACGAAAGCCGTGGGAGTACGCTGCACGAAGGGGCCGTGATGAGTTACTTCAAACACTACATTCCAGTTTTCAAGGTACTTATCCCTTCTTTGCAAATCCTTTAAGGTAATGACCAGCTTTGTCAAGAAATTCGCTGGAGCAACACATAAGCTACGTGGCCTACCTCCATATTTAGCATCTCCTGTCCAGTTACCGGGAACATGCGCTGATAGCGTCCGCATGCGGCTCGCACTCTCATGCCTGCTGAGGAAAACGAAGAGATCATAGTTCTTTAGTTTTAGATCGAGGTCCTCCATATATATTAGCTCCTCTCCGAAAAGGAAGAAGTCGATGTTGCCGTAAGTGAAAATTTTACCGCTCTTAACTTCACCTAAGTTAACTTCTAGGTCTATCAGCGCCATCAAATTTCTAAGAATATTGAGGCTTGCAGGATCACGATCCGAAGCTATAATAGCTACTCTCTTGAACATACAACGCTACCGCGTCCCAAGCCTAAGATATACCATGTCCCTATTATTCTATTTCCTCTACCTCTATTATCTGTACAGGACAAGCTTCAGCAGCGCTTCTAACACACTCCTCTAAGTCTCTAGGCACTTCACCCCTCTCCACGCTACCTCCAATCCTAAACTTCTCCGCGATCTGGGCTTTACCGTCCTCCTCATTCATTTCAAAGACATCCGGGCACAGAGACACACAGACCATATCCGAAATGCATTGATCCCTATTGATTGTAACTCTAAGCTTCTTAACCATATTCGGTCACCGTACTTGAGGTTTCGATCAGCACTAGGATAAGCCCACTGGTAAATATATACTTATCCAAGCGAACTTCGTCAGCATGGTAGAGGTTAAAAGACCTTAGACTTCTTGTTAAAAGGGGGAAACTGCATGCATAGCGAGTATGGTGGTAGAACCAGTAAACTTAGGGAAAAAATGAAACAGAAGGGGGTAAATCTTTGCATTATCACAGGACCATCCAATGTGTACTACTTTACGGGATTTGATAGTGGGACGCTGATAGTGCCCCTTGATGGAGAGCCACTTTTACTTGTAAGCCGTCTAGAGTACACCCGAGCATTAGATTACTCGTATGTGAAGAACATCGTTGCATACTCCCCCTACTTGAAGGAAAAAGCAGAAGGGGAGAAAGTAATATTCAAGAAACGCTCGGAGATAGTACTGGACATTGTACGTGATTTGAAGAAAGGAGTTGTTGCATGTTATCCAGGCGATTTAAGGGAACTTAGCTCTCAGAAAGAAAAAATTCCTGACGTAGAGTTTAAAGACGCTACGCCACTAGTTTCGGCCCTTAGGGAGATTAAGAGCCCAACAGAAATCGAAATCATTAGAAAGGCCTCTGAAATAACAGGTAAGGCTCTGGAAGTAGCTCTAGAGAGCTTGAAGGAGGGTGTTCGCGAGATCGATATTGTAGCTGAAGTCCTGTACGTTTTCTCTAAGCATGAAGCATATCCCGCCTTTCCTCCAATAGTAGCCTCAGGACCCAATTCGGCTTACCCCCACGCTAAGCCCGGTAGAAGGAGGATCGAAAAAGGGGACTTTGTTGTAATCGATATAGGAGCTAAGTATATGGGCTACTGCGCGGATATGACCCGCACGGTGATTATAGGAGAGCCCTCAGAAAAACAGAAAAGAATATTCGAAGCAGTAATTGAAGCTCAGGAAAGGGCTCTAGGCGTTCTTAGAGAAGGAGCAAGCGCAATAGGCGTTGACAATGTAGCACGTGATGTTATAAGGAAATACGGCTACGCGCCCTACTTTAACCACAGTCTCGGCCACGGTGTAGGTCTCGATGTTCATGAAAGCCCTACTCTAGCTCCCTCCGATAAGGACAAGATCTTAAAAGAAGGCATGGTGGTTACTGTAGAGCCTGGGGTGTACATCCATAGGTACGGTGGGGTGCGAATAGAGGACACAGTGTTGGTAAGGAAGAATGGCTTTGAACAACTGACGGTGTTTGAAAAAAGATTACTTTAATTCGGCTTAAGGATACTCTTTAACTTTTCAACTATTATTTCTGCAACGTCTACTACCGATACAGTGGAAGGTATCGTATTGGTGCCTATAACTCGCTCTACTCCGCTATTATACATTTTCTCTAACGCGTTCCCCACAAGTAGTGGATGGGTACATGCAGCAATAACCTTATGCGCCCCCAATTCCTTCATTACTTTCGCTGCCAGTGCGACGGTTCCTCCAGTACTTATAATGTCATCTATAATAACCACAGTTCTTCCTTTCACAGAGAGACTCTTGGGCTTTACTGAAACCTCGCCTGTGCTTCTATCTCTATATTTCTCGAGGTAATCGTACTCAGCTCCCAAGAACCTACTAGCCATTTCTGCCCTCCATAGAGCTCCTCGGTCTGGAGCTAAGACTAGAATTTCCTCCAATCTCAGACCCTTTATGTAATTTGATAAGAGTGGAACAGCTGTGATGTTGAAGGAGGGTATTGAAAGGAAGTTCAAACTCTCCTCTTTATGTATGTCAATCGTTAGGAAGTAGTCCGCACCCATTCTTTCAATTGACCTTAAGATCGTTCTAACGCTTACATTCTCTCCTGGTAGGAAAACCTTATCTTGCCTTGAGTATGCTAGATAAGGCACTACCACGGCTATTCTTCCCGCTCCAAGATGCCGAAGAGCATCTATGGCGAAGAGCAACTCCACGAAGTGCTTATCTTGTGGAGGATACAGGGACTGAACAATGACTACATCCTCTCCCTTAACATCGCAACTCTCGAGAGGGTAACGTATGTACGATTCACCGTCTGGGAAAACCTTGTATTCGAGAGAAATGCACTGAACGCCCAGCTCCCTAGCTACGTTTGAAGCAAGCTTAGTAGAAGCCGGACCACCTACTACGATCATTGAACGCCACCACTTCAATTAATAGATACCTTGAACAATCTTTTAAAGTTCCCGAGTACGGTTTCCCTCAGATCCTCTGTACTTATGCCTCGCACCTGTGAAATATATTCCACTAGTTCTCGCACCATAGGAGGAGCTAAGAAAAGACCCCTATATTTGTAGGGACCGTCACTCTCCGTAAGCATATAGTGAATATCCACTTGTTTGAGAACCGACCTCAACTTCTTCTGAATCTTTACAGCTGGGTTAACCGTTATATAATATCCCCGTTCGACTACTCTCTTTAAGAGATTCAGCGGCCCCGTATACCAGTGAAATATCACCCTTTTCATGGAGAATTCAGTTACTAGCTCGAAAACCTCTCTCCAAGCGCCTGCAGCATGAACGTTAACGATTAGGTCCTGCTCTGAAGCTAACGATATAAAGCTCTTAAAAACCTCTAGTTGACGCTCAAAGGTTTGAGGTGTGAAAAGCTTGTCCAGACCTATTTCTCCTAGACAGATAATATCCTTCTTAGCGACAAGCCTGATGATCCTTTCAACTTCGTCGTTACTTACGTTCTTTACCTCCCATGGATGAATGCCTACACATGGAATGATATTAGGAAAAGAAGATGCAAGCTCTATAGTCTTCAGAGAAGATTCATAATCATCCGAAACGGCCACTATATAAAATTCCTTAGAAAACCTTTCAACTTCTTCTTCGCTAAACTCATGTAAATGGCAGTGAGCATCCACAAACATGGCATTGGCCCTCTAACATGCTAATGATAAAATGCTATATGCGGCTAATTTAAAACATTTGATGAGAACCTGTTAATAGAGAAGATTCGCTGAAGTGATGCAGTATGAACATACGCTTACCAGGCTTTGAACCGACTTTAAGCATCCCTCTAAGCGAAGTAGCCGCTAGGGTAAAAGCTCATTCAAAAGTATTAAACGGTACATTGAGTCTCAGCGATCTTAGTCGACTCCTCTTCAGCCTTGGGGGAACCACTGGGAAAGTTAACGGCACCATACTTAGGACGATACCCATCGCCGAGAACATCTTTCCATTTGAAATTTACTTCATAGCCCGTAATGTAGAAGGTGTAGAAAAGGGATTTTATCGTTACCGTTCGGTGGAGCCAGGAGAGGGAAGCATAGAATATCTTGGTGAAAGAGTAAGTTTAGAGGGCTATTTAAGAGAAGATTTCGCTGAGGCCATTAGTGAAGCCCCCTTAATTATACTTTTAGCCGCGAATTCTTCTCGCGTTAGGGAGATTCGTAGCAAGAGGAGAGAGGATTACGTTTATGCTGAGATCGGACATATGTGCCAAAACATCTCCTTAGAAGCGGCAGCACTTGGCTTTAGTATGGTCTATAGTTTTAAGGTAGAGTCAAGACGCCTTGCGTCAGAACTAAAGATACCTGAAGAGCCTTACTGTGTAATAGGTGTAGGGAGGGGAGAAGGGGAGAAAAGCATTTCAGAGGAAAATTCACGCGTAAGAGGAGTTGAATACGTTATACCCTCGCGTTTTCACTTCACTGAGCTTACGCTTGAGGAGTGCATCTGGAGAAGGAGATCAGCTAGACGGTATGTTAGGAGAACCCTACCCTTAGAAAAACTTGCTTATATTTTAAAATATTCTCTTAGCTTCCAAAACTCAGGGAATAGACCTTACGTTCCTCCACTTTCAAAATACTTCGTGAAAATATTAGTCCTAGCAAGGGAACTTGAGTTCCTTCCTCGTGGAAAATACATTTACGATCCCAGTAGGCATTCACTGATACTGCTGGAGGAAGAGACACTCCTTGAGGGGCTATACTCTACTAGCATCCCCATAGATTATATCAGGCACTCAGCAGCTAATTTAGTTCTTCTAGCTAAAAGAGGAAAGGATGAGAATATGCTAAACGTAGAATGTGGAATGGTGGCCCAAAACATATACCTGTGTGCTGCAAGCACCAACCTAGGTACCATTATCATCGGGGATGTAAATAAAGAGGAGATCAAGGATATTATAGGTCTACCAGGTTTACTCCCCCTCTACATAATGCCGATAGGTTTAGCGAGGTGAGAGGCTGGTGAAGGGGGCTTTAGAGGAGGTATTTGCAGAAGTATCTCGAAACAGGGATTATGCCGTAAACATTCTAACTAATTTAATCAAGATAAGAGCCGTAAATCCAGCATTTGGAGGCGAAGGGGAATTCAAGCGTTGCCTTTACCTAGAAAAAGTACTGCGCGAGCTTTCACCCGATAGCCTTCAGATAATAGATGTACCTGATAGCAGAGTGCCAGAAGGGGTAAGAAGAAACATTGTTGCAATTTTTGAGGGAAGCACGAGGGAAAGGTTGTGGATAATAGCCCATACCGATACAGTGCCTGAGGGAGATAGGTCCCTCTGGAAATCAGACCCCTACACGCCCATAATAAGTGATGGAAAGATTTTCGGTAGAGGCGCTGAAGATAATGGTCAGGCTATAGCTTCCTCCATACTTGCTGTTAAGGCCCTTAGGGACGCGGGTATAAAGCCTAGAGTGCGTATAGGTCTTGTTTTCGCAGCCGATGAAGAGGCTGGAAGCACCTACGGCATTAAAGCGTTAATGAGAAGAAATACTTTTGGTAAGAGCGACCTGATAGTAGTTCCCGATGCTGGCTCTCCTAAAGGAGATTTCATTGAGGTGGCGGAAAAACACATTCTTTGGCTCAAAATCACTGTAGTGGGAAGGCAAGCACACGCCAGCATGCCGCATATGGGGATAAACGCGCATAGAATAGGCATGAAATTCGCCCTACTTTTAGACGAAGTTTTGCACGCGAAGTTTCATGAAAGAAATGAGCTCTTTAGCCCTCCGACTTCAACATTTGAGCCTACGAAAAAGGAGAAGAATATAGACAATGTTAACACTATTCCTGGCGTAGATGTAGTGTATTTTGATTGTAGAGTACTGCCTGGATATGACCTTAACGAGGTACTTGAGATAGTTCACACCCTTAAAGAGAACTTCGAAAAGGTCTATAGAGTGAGAATAAACGTAGAAGTTATCGCAAGGTCTGAAGCCCCGCCTCCCACAAGCCCTCAAAGCAAGGTTGTGCAGAAGTTAAAGACCGCTATAAAATTAGTGACTGGATTAGATGCTCGAGTAGGTGGAATAGGCGGTGGGACTTTCGCTGCGATATTCAGAAGGGTAGGCTATCAGGCCGCCGTCTGGTCTACAGTAGATGAGACAGCGCATCAACCTAATGAGTATGCTAGGATAGCCAACATTCTTCAAGATGCGAAAGTATTCGCTACGATGGCTCTAATTTAAGCTGAACGGCAGTCAACGAGCTTAGGTGAAAGCTACTTTAATACTACTAGCCTTCCACGTCTTCCTACGCTCAGTTGTAGGCGCCCCTTATAGGACGTCACGTAACCGTTTTCTATCCTCACTCTATCTCCTATCTCGATCTTTTCAATGTCATCATTCCACAGAGATAGGATGATCCTACCGGAGTCATCTTGTATTACCGCGTTCGATACACGCGCAGGACCATACCTTGTGTTAACCTCTCTAGCGTTGCCCTTCTCCACAACTGTCCCTTCTACTTCTACCCCCCTCATACCGTTACGTAAGTCCCTTATCTTCATTGCCTCGACCTTGCTTCGAAGACTATTCCAACCGCTCTTATAAATTTTTAGTTTAAAACATGAATCAGTAGATGTTTAAGTTACTACGTTAAACATTAATATAAAATCAAAAATAGATCTGTGATCTTTAGAGGGATAACAAATGTTGGTGGCAGTAGGGTCTCAAAATCCGATTAAAGTTAAGGCAGTACAAACAGTGTTTAGTGAATATTTCTCAGGAATTAAGGTGATCAGTGTTAATGTAAAGCCGAGTGTTGGGCTTCAACCTATGGGTTTAAGAATAACTGTAAAGGGTGCCGTAGAGCGCGCATTAACGGCTTTAAGGAAAACACAAGCAGATTTTGGTGTGGGGTTAGAAGCCGGATTGATCGAGAACTTAGCTACAGCCTCCGGCTTCCTCAACCAGCAAGTATGCGTTATAGTTGATAAGGAAGAGAGAGCTACTGTGGGAATAAGCACGGCCTTTGAACCACCTTACGCTGTAGTTGAGAGCTTGGTTTCGAACAAGGTAAGGGAAATGGAGGAGGTCATGGAGAGTATAACTGGCATAAAGGCTATAGGAGAAAAACAGGGAGCTGTAGGATTCTTAACGCGGGGGAAAATTAC
>Ga0164311_10000889_pt1 | contig 13905 bp, 27 predicted proteins | sample GuaBasSedimGuay2_FD_121796 | JGI IMG/M metagenome (GOLD analysis project Ga0164311, IMG submission 121796) | Subseafloor sediment microbial communities from Guaymas Basin, Gulf of California, Mexico - Guay2, Core 4569-9, 9-12 cm | ecosystem: Environmental > Aquatic > Marine > Hydrothermal vents...
GCACCATGGTTAGGGCGTGGTTTTGCGTTGTGGTTTCGAAGTGGTTCGAAGTTGTGGAAAGAGGCTTGTTTTGGGCTTGTTTTTGGCGTTGGGGCTTTTTTCGGGTTTCTTCGTTTTTGTTGGTGAGGTTCGAAGTGTTCGCTTCGGAAACGGCTTTTTTTGGTGAAATAAGGGAGTTTTGGGCGTGTTTTAGATCCGTCGAAGTTGTGGTTCGATCGAAGTTTGTTCGTATGCGTGTGAATTCGCATGATGTGTTGGGCCGTGCGTGGTTCGAAGTGGGAAAGTTCGAAGTTCGAAGTAGGGCCTTAAAAACGAAGTTTGTTCGATGGCGAACTTACTCTAAAGGCTTGAAGCTTTTGAGATCACGAAGATTCCGCTTATGCAAGTTGCAGACGTAAAGTTTTTGTTGACCTTCGCCATGGCCAACATAAGAAGCTGGGCGGCCGCAATAAATGCAAATCGGGTTTGAAGGTAATCCACCTTGGCGGTTATGTTTCTTAATATAGTCTCGGATCGCCTCGTTGATCATTTTTCCGATTGATTTTCCGGTTGCGGCGCTTATGCGAACCAGCTCGGCGTAGTCGCGATCTTTCACGATAAGAGGATAACGCGCCAAAACAAACACCACACTTTTAGTGTTACTTACTTATTAATTAAATATATGTGTTTTTGTGTAGAGTAGTGTAACCCTTTCTAGTGAAAATGTGATTACTCTACTTATAGTGCAAATTTTTCTTATTCTTCCTTCTTCAGAAAAAAGAGGGAAGCGAAGCGTAGCGGCTACGCGTAGCGCCGATTCTCCAACTCCTCGATGTAAGCTTCGATGTCGAAGGGATTATACACTTCTTCATCATCGTGCTGTTTTTTCCGTGGTAATTCGCCGAGATTCCACATTTTATCTAGCAACGTTAGGATCCCTAGGGCCGCCGCGAAAGCAACCGGAAGGCCTAGCCAGGCGTTTATTTTTATGCTTATCCACGCCCAAAGATAGAGAACGCCTAGGGCGCCAGCTACACACGCCGTGATCGCAACGATTAGCTTAGCTACGACGTCGAAACTACTCAATTTCACCACGGGTTAGGCACTGTAAACTCGGCCCACACTGAGCATGCGTATATCACTGCTTGGGTAGCCCAACCTAAAGCTACTAACGCCCAAAACTTTAGTTTCTTCTTCAACGTGGTTCCCTCACCTTTTTTTTCGGTTTAACCCATATTTAAATTATTATGGAAAAAAGTTCTAGAGGCCGCGGCCGCGGATCGAAAGCCGGGGCACGCAAAAAGAGGGCGCGATGCGGAGAAGGATCCGGCCGCGGCTTTCTCCACGTCATAACAGCTTATCGACTATATTTTTGGCTTGTGCTTCCGTGTAGCCGGCCCTACGCAAATATCTTTTAGCTACGATCCTAACTATCAGCTTCCTCAACATTTACTCTCACCTTTAACCGTTGAGCGAGAAACCTAATCAGATCTTCGTTTCTTACGTTGATCAGAACCTCTTTTCCGCAATATGGACATTTAATTATTGGTTTCAGTTTTTTCATTCTTCTCCCTCTTCTATGATTCAACCTCGAAAATCTTTAATCCTTCTTCATATTTGAGTTCCATTTCAACATTAGGGAAATCAGCTAAAACTTCGTCTATCGCCTGAATCTGACCATGACTTAAATTTTGCACTATGATAATGTCGAACTCTGGTTCACTAGTTTCAATATGAAATGGTTCTTCTGCTTCTGTTATCAGAACTTCAGTTACATCACACTTCTCCAGCAGTTTCCTCAAAATTTTAAGAGTCTGATTTACTAACATCGGCTTCCCCTTCCTCTAGCCGTATTTCTAGGCCTTTCATCCACGGTAAAATTCGGATCTTAACGCGATCGCCGTGTTTGAATGGGAATTTACTATCCAGGCTTACTTCGCGCGGAATGTAGACGTAGTATTCGCCATGAGTCTTATGTTTCCGCCATACTCGGCCTTTACCTTCAAGCATAAGCCGCCACCTTCGGTTTTTCCTCTTCCTTCTCCTCTTCCTTTTTAATGTAGCCGCATATTATCTTTCCTTCCAGCACGTAAAGGTAACTGTTGGGCGTCTGTTGGCCGAGAAAATGCGGCCTAGCTGTCTTTTCCCAAGCTTCTAGCTCGTTTCCGTCGTTGAACTGTATATAAACATCTATTTGTCTAGCTATGGCTTTCACGGCTTTTCAGCTCCTTCAATTCATTTTCAAGCTTTTCGATGTATTCTTCTAGCGCTTTACAATATTCGAAGATGTTACTAAACTTGTATGCAGACGGCTTAGGCATCTTTTCTTTCCCCCTCACGTTTATTTTCGGATGGCGCAATAAACCGCGGCGCCTATGGCTACTGAAACCGCCGCGAAGGCGGCTAGGAACCCGATAAGGTTCCACGCAAGGTTTATGTAGGTTTGCGGATCAACCATCTTTTTCCACTTCCACTAGAAACACACTCTATAACCCTTTTATATACTTTACGTCTAGAATGTAGAACAGAAATACTAAACGCCTTCAACATAAACAAGCTGTTTTAACCTATTCAAATACTGATTCCAGAAAAACCTAGCAGTTTCCGATCGTGAGCTACTCGGCGAAGCGTTCGGAAACGGCCTCAATCCGGTTTTTTCGCACCATTCACGGAATTTTAACCGTGGAAAATAACACGCTAAGCTATCGAAGCTGTTTATTAGATGTGCAACCCGCGGAACGGCCTTAAGCGTTAATCCAAAAGCGTGGATCCAGCTATGCGGAAAAGCTTTTCGCGCAACCTTACAACAATACAGTATAAAGTCAAGCTTCCGACACTTACAAACGGTTCCAATCGCTACCCGCGGATAATCACCAATCAAATCATGTAGCCTTTTCGCCGATTCCAAAAAGGAAAACCGGTTTAAAAATCGCGATTGAATAATCGACGTTACGCGGCGGCAAACTGTAAAATCGAATCGTTGGCTTACTAAGTTCACGTGGCATGTTGAAAAACCGTTTCTTCGCGGTAATATTCGCATGGCGCGGTTGGCTTACCGCAAAGTGGACATCGTAGATGATAGGTGAAACGATCGCACCATCTGCAATAACGCATTTTAAGCAATGGTTCATCTAGCTCATCGCGCGGCGCCGGATCCTTTAGTAGGCCTTCGCGATCAACGCGGATCCGAATATATTTGGCGTTTTTAAGCTTAGTTTCGAGATAGAATTTGTTTGTTTCCACATCCATATATCGCAAATAACCTTTAAATTGGCCGTGTAGCCGTAGAAACTTTCGTTCGCCGGTTGCGGCGATGGTGCGCCAAACCCACAACGCCAACTTCAACCCTTACACCTTCTAAGGTGCCTTTATAAACGGCGCCGTAACACACCGCGTAAATAGTTTCCATCGGATTTGATCCGCTAATCCGAATGCTATAAATCTGAAAACTTCTTCCCAATTAATAATATTATGAAATTTTATGTTTATTCGCCGTTCTACTTCTAAATCTTCTTCATTCCACACATTTCGGATCAAACGATAAACCACCTTATTCCCAAATCACGCATGAGATAATGTAGTTTCGGCCTATCGACCTTCGCCACGATCGCCATTTTAACCGGCTTCTTCGGCTTATACTGTTCTTCGTAGGCCTTTTTGTAGCGCATAACCTTCTCAATATCGCCGATTCCGAGAACATCGGTAACCTGAACAACCCAAACAGCTTCCTCGGCTTCGATCACGGCATCGATCTTCCACATTAAAAGCTTGGCTTGGCCCTCGTAGAATTTTCCGCCTTTCGCCGCAACTTTCCGCGATCTCTCGTTCTCCAATAGAACGCCGGTTTTAACCTTCCCTACGATGTAGCCGCGATCGAGAAAACGTTGAAAGGTTAACCGTTCCTCGGCGCCCAACCAATACATCTTAACGGCCATCTTTCCCTTTCTCCTTTTCTGTTCACTTTCAGTTATCCCTCTCCTTATTAAAAGCCTTATGAAAAAATCTTCTAGAGCTTTTCTAAGGCGCCCAAAAGCCGCCGTTTCCATTTTTCATAGATTTCTCCTTTTTTCTCTCGAAGCTGGCGAACACATTCCTTAGTGTTCTCTATCGAACACGAAAGACATAAGCCGCTAGTATAACTTATTTCCGCGAACCGGCCGCACTGTCTACATTTCCCATATAGCCTTTTCTTACGCGCCTTCTTTCCCATAAATACGCCTACCCGCCTACCCCCCTAGCATTACCCGAATTTTTTTAACATCTACATGTTTAAAATACTTTCGGGAGTGAAAGTCAACATGGTGCGCGTAAAATCAGTTGAAGAAGCTAAGAAACACCTAGAACAAGCCGTTAGCCTAATACCCGACCGCTACGAATCCGGCGTTAAGGCCGCCAATTGGAAGGAACCCGCCCTAGCCGGCGAAGACTTGTTCGCCGACATGATGTCAGTAGTGGTAAGCGAACGCCGAAGAGCTAAGGGAATCGAGAAAACAAGCGATGAAGATTGGAGAAACCGCGCCGTAACTAAAGGAAAGCCAATAATCGGAACAAGGATCAGAGACGCATTAGGCCGCTACGCTTCCGGTTGGGCGCCATATAGGGCCGCAATTGAAGGCGTAACACTCGAACCGAAAACAGTTGATCCTATGGCAAACATAGATAGACGTGTCAAGCCGATAGTTGAAGCGTTGATCAACAAGAAGAAAGAGCTTCTAGGAAGCTAAACCCGCCGGAGTGATTAACAATGTATATCTTCGACAAGGAAATCCAAGCCGCAAAAGCAATGACTATGACCGGCGGCACAATGACCGTCGACCTAGATGAAACCGTCGACTACACGGCCCTACTTCTCAGATTCTCATGGACAGCCGACAGCTCACAAATCGACGCCTCGAAAGAGAGAATTCTCGATTGGGTAACCGGAATCACAGTTATCGGCGATGATGACAAATACGTGGTGAACGCAACCGCCCGAGAATTGGCCGCCCTATACTTCTATCGAACCAAACAACCCGTCAAGGAATACCTCAACAACGCCGACAATAGCACAAACGTTCTCGAACTTCCGATCTTGTTCGGCCGATACTTCGGCGATCCAGAATACTTCCTAAAGAAAGGCCAATTCAGCAAACTTGAGCTTAACGTAACAAACGGCGATAGCGCAACCGGAAACTACTTCGACGCCGGAACCCTCGAAGTCAGAGGCTACATCTTCAAGGATCACGACCTAACAAGTAAAGGCGTTCTAAGGCCCAAAGAAGTAAAGTCGTGGACACCATCATCTGGCACAGACTCAATGACTGAAGAACTTCCAGACAAATACAAGATCGAAAAAGTGATCGTGGAAGGCCAACCGACTTATCAGAACCGAACCACGGCCCTAACCGCCGAACTATCAACCCTAATCGATAAATTAAAGCTAACATTTAAGGGCGGAAGCTTCGAAGTATTCAACGATGACGTAGAAGACCTATTCCGCCGAAACGCCGCCGTCTACGGCCTAGCACGAACCGGCGGACACTTCACCGGCCAAAGAAACGACTACGTAGACACCGGCCTTGGTTACGTTCAACGAGCATTTCTAACCATCGCAAACACTAGCGCAACCGCCGGCGTAAACGACATAGGCTTTAGCCAATCAACAAACCAGAAACAGAAAGTAGTTCAAGCCGCGGCCGGAGACATAGCTTGTATTTGGGAAGCCGAAGGCTACGCTTACCTCGACACGGTAGTGTTCGACTTCGCCCCAGACGGCGATATGAGATACATATACGATCCAAGCCGCTACAAGAAAGGCGAACTCAAAATAACGGCCGGATCCACGGCGGGAACCATCAAAATCGTAGTGTCGGAAGTCGTTCCATCATTCTAGCGCCGAAACCCTGTTATGAGGGAAACCCCCATCTTTTTTTTGGTGAATGAAAAAATGCACCTACTATTTTTAGCAAACGGCCATCCTCAAAACCTTGAATGGTTCGAAGCTGAAATAAACCGTATGCAACCGGAAGGCGCGCGGCTACGCGAAATTCGCCTATACGATCTTTCACTACCCGAAGAACGGCTAGAAGAGTTTATCGAGGCCTTAACAAGCAACCCTAAACATAGCGTTCCACACCTAACAAAATTAGCACGATTCTTTAAATTGCTCGCGCCCTTCCTCGGCTACAAACCAATAAACATAAACCTATCAAAAAAACGCTACAAACCACGCGTCGGCTACGTGAAAACCGTAATAATCGGCGTAAAGCCAGATCCTAAAAATCTAAAAGGTGAAGAAATAATTTAAAGTATGAGGGAAGGTGAAAAAAGGAAAGATGCCTAAGCGAATGTATTTCACTCAATCCAAAGAAGCTGTTCTCACAAACACAACACTCGATTACATCATATTGGATAGGGCCGAAGAAGGCGAAGAACTACACTACGAAAAAATCGGCGTAGCAAACCTAACAACCGCAAACACCAAGGCCCACGTTGGCATACGTAAAGGCGGAAAAGACATATGGCTTGAAACCCTAACCTTAACAACCGCCGGAAACTACTATTCACCACGCCGAGTTATAACAGTAACCGCCGGCGATCAACTAATAGTCGGCTTCGCCGGGATCACGGCTAACGACAAATGCATCGTGAACGTGAACGGCTACCGTGTCAAAAATGCCGGATTATAACTTTACCATCACTATTCCGGCTAACACGCCTCGAGATGATCCGCAAAAAGTAGAACTTGAACTAACACGTGGAATAATCGCCGGCGGCCAAATCTATTTCCCCGCCGGATGCCACGGCCTAGCACACGTTGTTATATGCGATGGAAACGGCCAACTTTACCCTAGCAACGCCGACGAAACCTTTCACGGCGAAGACGGCGCAATTCCGCTAGTGGGCCGCTACTTGCTAGACTCGGCGCCCTATAAGCTATACGCGAAAGCATGGAACCTCGATGACACCTACGACCATACGGTTCAACTAACAATAAACGTTCTTTCGCCCGAAGAAGTAAACCTAAGCTTGGGCCTTAACGAGCTAATCGACCTTTTCAAAATGTTTCTCAACCGAATAGGCGTTAGAGTGTGAGGCCATGGCTACGCCTAAAATGCAACCCTTCTGGTGGTTTCTACCACCACCATCACCCGCTTGTTGGAGAAACAGTTGCGAAAACTGCGACGATTGGACTAAAACCGCCGCCCTAGTATGCTCAATCGACACAACCGACTACAAAGAAGGTTCCGGATGCATAGTATGGCAAACATCACCTCTCAAACCTGCAGACGGCCAAGAAGCAACAATCCCCGTTGGAACATGCGACAAATACTTCGGCTTTTGGGTTCAACCCACAATGCCTAACCAAAACAGCTACGCTGCATTATCATGGGTTAGAAGCGACGGCTACCTTATTGGCTTTGAAGTTAGCAATCTAGATTATGCTCCGGTTGGAAGATGGATCCGCGGAAGAATATACCTAAACGGTGCATTGGAAGAACAAACCCTAATACGGTTTACGGATGGCCAATGGTATTGGCTTGAAATAACTTATGACGGCCCGCCAAACGCTAGCGATTATCATTGGTATGTAAACGGCGAACTGAAGTGGACTTATTCAACCGCACCCGCCTTCGGCGATCCGCAAACCTTCAATCTTAACACGTTGGGAAACTACTACCTAGGCACGGTTAAACTCGACTTTATCCGACGTGCAACAAAACTTGAATACCCGCCCACATAACAATTAGCTAGGTGTAACTTATGGTTAGCGGCGAACCCGACTACACAAAACGCATGAAAGGGAAAATCGATCATTGGTGGATAAAAAGCGTTGAACTAAAGGATCCCACGTTTAGCGCATGTCTTCCATGTTCGATAGAAAATGACGCGATCGCCTACGACGCGGCCAACGACCGGTTTAAAGTAGCAATCGAAGACGCAACCGGCGTAACATTCACAACCGACATAACCGACGATTGGACACGCCTTTTAGGCCAAATCGACCTCGCACGCGTAGCCGGCGCCGCAATCGACGTTACTAATCCGGTTCCCATACGAATTTCAGATGGATCTGCATTCATCGATCCACGCGATCGCAATTGGACAATCACGGAAGCATTAGACCGCGCCTGGAACCTAGACAAAACAACCGACGGCGTAGCCGCCAAAATCGATGAGAACATACTCGGCTTCCAATTCTTAGCTTCGGAACCTACGGCCCTAACATCCGACACGCCCAACCTATACGCACGCGTAGACGCATATAAACGGCTACTAGTCAACGCCGCCGTAGTAGCAAACCCGCCCAACCTAGACGTTCCCATAAGCAACACGCTAGACCGCAACGCGCTAGTTAAAAAAGACACGGCCCAACCGTTGAGTTCTTATTCTTTAGATGCAAGTTCATCACATAACGTAGACATAACCGTTCCTTCCGGCCGCGCCGGCGTAGCCTTCGCGCTTAGGGCCGCATACGATGCTAGCGCAACCGCCGGCGTAACCATAAAAGTGTATTGGAGCTTCGACGGAACAAACTACGACACAGACACAGATGATAGCTATACACATCCATTCGCCGCCGGCGCAACCAAACAGAAAACCTACATCGCCGCCGCAATCGCCCCCTACATTCGGCTAACCATCACCAACCAAGACGCTACGTATGCGGTAACACTAGACTTATGGAGAACCTTCATCTAAATACCGTGAAGATAGGAGTTTAAGAAAATGGCGTGGACAATACCGTATTCCAAAATAAACACACACAAAAAATCAATAGACAATCATGATGATGTAGAAATAACATCACCATCCGACGGCGAAGTGCTTACCTATGAGGCCGCAACAAGCAAATGGAAAAACCAAGCTCCAACGCCGGCCGCACATGCACTAGATGATCATACAGACGTAGAAATATCCTCTCCCTCAGACGGAGAAGTTCTAACATATGAGGCCGCAACTTCAACATGGAAAAACGCCGCCGCGCCGCCGCCAGGCGCCCACGCTAGCACGCACGAATGCGGCGGATCGGATCCCATAACCGGCGTTATCTGCCCTAGCGGTTTGAAGCATCCGGACAGTTATCAGATTATCATGGATGTTCGCGGAACAAACTACCCGTGTCTTCGACCGCAATACGATGGTTACGGCGATTTGGGTAAAGCGTCTTACAAGTGGGCTTATATCTACGCGAACTATCTAGGCACAAGTAGTTACCGCATAACCAACGCATACCTTGATAACCTTTACGTCTACAGCCTAGCTACTATGTTGTGCAGTTTACGAACCCGTGATATTCTTGTTGATAAAGAGTATACGATTCAGCTTCCACGTGTGTCTGGCTATGATGCTTACATGAAGCCTTACAGCGCTGGATACAGCTACGTAGGCGATTCAACCAGCTACTTTAAGGAAATGCACGCTACCAATTTTGTTACGCACAGCTTTAAGCCTATCACAACACCCGCATTAGAAAAACTGTTAAAAATAGACCTCACGGATAAGCTCACGTTTCCAGAAGACACGCTTATTTTACCCGACAAACCACACGATTGGGAAACGATTGTTCGACGGCTAACAGATCAGTTGGGCCGCAAACCTACTAAAGAAGAAACCGAGGAAGAACTAGCAAAACCCGAATACAAGGGAATAAATTTGGTTCAACTATGCGGCTACTTGATCGAAGCCGTAAAAGAGCTTAAAAATCAAGTTGACACGTTGAAAGAGCAACTTCAAACTTACGCAACGCTTTTAAACAAAACAGCATAACCGTTAGTATGGTGAAAAAACCATGAGCGAAAATGAGAAAGGAGAAAACAAACTAATAGCCTTCGCAAAAGACATGTTACAATCAGTCGGCTACTTAACGGTTGGCGGATTAGGCTTCGTTTTCGCCGTTAAAGTCGTGGAAGCAATCCTAGCGTTGCTTTAACATCCCACAGAACAAGGGAATACCCTTCCTTTGTGTGGAATGGTGTTAAAGCATGGACGGCGACACCATCAAGGCATGCGTCGGCATGGCATGTTTAACCGCCCTAGGAATAACCGCATTGGTTCACGGAATCGATCACCTAGTGCTTTTCACCATTGCTAGCGCGGTTGGCGGCCTAGCCGGCTACACCATCGAAAAAATCCGCGGCGAAAAGAAACGAGAGGCGAAAGTGTAAATGAGTAAGAAAAACCCAATTCCACAACCGCCGCCTAGCCAATCCCAAGCTTTCTTCGCGGCCTTACTAGCGGCCATGCGCGGCGATGACAAAAAAGCCGCCGACATACTACGCACAATCGGCGAACAACTACTCGAATCCTTCGCGCCTTCGGAAGGTGTTAAAAGTGGCCGAAGAAGAAGCTAAACCCGAAATCGAAATCGTAAGGGAATATGACTTAACCATAAGGCCGGCGCCCGACATTGAGTATCACCAAATCTATGTTACTTATCGAACACCTGAAGTCATAGTGGGAACCGTGATCATTCGCGCCGACGAAATCGCGCCGGAAAACGTAGCGCTTTTCCTCGAACAGTTCAAGGCGAAAGAAGGCGCCCTATACGAAAAATATCTCGAAGTCTTAAAAGAGAAAATTAAGGCCGACATAGAACGTAGAAAAGCGCCCGCACCACGGAAAATAAGGTTATAGGCAATGACCGGTTGGCCGTGGCCTCTCGACGGCGTTCAAGATTGGTTCGAAGGCTTATGGGATTGGATAGGAGACGCCGCAAACAACGCGGCCAAATGGATAATCGACAACATCTATAAACCATTTCTTAATTGGTGGGAACAAACCGCCGGTAAACTATGGCCTCTAACCCGCGAAGCACGAACCAAAATAGACAAACTAATCGGCGATTTACCCTATTGGCTACGTGGAATAACCCGTTTTTTTCTCCAATCCGCAACCGTAGCATACGGCCTCTTAAAACCAAAATTCGAATGGCTATACAACACCATAACCGACGGAATAAACGGCCTAATCAGCAATGTAGCACAGCTAAGCGCCGACGCATACAGTTGGATCCGAGACGCCGTAGCCGACATCACATCCTCTTTTTCTTCACTAATTAATCAAGCCAAAAACACCTTAACAAACACAGTTTCAAACGTTCAAACCACACTATCTAGTGCAATAGGTGAACTAGGTAATACGCTAGGCCAAACCCTCACCAACCTCTCCAACACGGTTTCATCCGGCCTCGAAACAACCCTAACCACAATACAAAACATAGGCGGAACGCTAACCGAACAAATAAGCAACGGCGCAACATGGACATACAACCAGCTTAAAACCGCCTTCGACGGCGCCCTAGGAACCGTAAGCGAAACACTAAACAGCATATTCACGGATCCATCCGGCTTGTTCGGCGGAGCTATAAGCTGGTTTACTTCTAGCTTCGGCTTCGTAGACATGGCCGACGTAAGCGCCCAAACACTAAACTTAATGCAACGCATAGGCGAAAGCTTCACACACCTAGCAACGCTACATTCACCAATAACGCCGGAAGAAGCACTAACCGCAACAACCGGATGGCGATGGGAACAACGCGATTATTGGTATCAACTTTACATATCAGCTCTAGCCATAGAAGGCGCAAGCTTGGGCCAAGTCGACGGCCCGACATCCATGTTAATGGATGAACCGATGACAAAAGCTTCAATGGATCTCGCCACGGAATGGTTTAAACTAGAATACGATGTTGGCTACACAACGGCCCTACGCTACATGTGGAACAAGGTTTACACGCCAATGATCCCTAGCGCTAGTGATCTAGTAAGAATGGTTGTTCGCGAAGCCTTCGTTCCAGAAATGATAACGCCGGCGCCCGACGAATTCGCTAAATGGATGGAATATCAAGGCTTCAGTCGATATTGGGCCGATAAGTTTTGGACAGCACATTGGGTTCCAGCGCCCTTAACCGACGCCCGAACCGCCGTATACCGCGGCTTAATAACCGAAGAAGACTACATTGATCTCTTACGGATCCACGATTTTCATCCCAAATATAGGGAATGGATGGCGCAAACCATCTATCGAACATTGAGGCTAATCGACATAAGGCGCGGTTGGGAATTAGGCGTTCTCTCAGATGAAGATCTCGAATGGGAACTACACCGCTACGGCTACGCGCCCGAAGACATACCTAAAGTTGCGGCCGTGCATAAGGCCATCGCCCTAGAAGCCGAAATCAACGCCCTACGAACCGAAGCAATAAACGACTACGTAGAAGGCCTAATCGACGCCGAAACACTAAAAACACGCTTAAAACAAGCTGGAACACCCGAAACACTACTTCCCTATCACCTAGCAAAAGCACACTATAAAATGCGTCGAGACCTTCTTCTTGAACAAATCAAGCTTCTACGCGATCAGGCAATACGTGGAATAATAACAACCACACAGCTAGAAGAAGAACTACGCTACTTAGGCGTGGCCGATTGGAAAATAGAGCAAATAAAAGAATACGTAGAAATGCGGCGGAAAAACGATCCAGACGTGATCCGAACCCTAACAACTACTCAAGTATTACGCGCATACCGCGAAGGAATACGCGATCGTTCATGGGCGGAACAACGTTTAATAGACATGAACTATCCCGAAGATGACCGCGAAGTGCTATTAGCGCTTTACGCGCCCGAACAAAAAACCATGGAAGGTGAGGCCGGTTGAAAAAGAAAAAAGAAGAAATAAAACCCGATCCATACAAAAACCTAGAAGCACTTAAAAAATGGCGTGAAAAAGCAAAACAAGCCATTTCCGAAGAGTAACAAGCGAGTTTATAGAACTTTCTTTCACAACGCTTAAATACTGTTTGACATCAAACATTTTCCGCTGAGAGACCATGCAAACAAGAAAATGGGAGAAAATAACAATCTATTACAACGGCGGCGAACAGCTAACAATTTACCGCCATGAAATCGAACGGCTACGTAGGGCCGAAGAAATACTAACAATACTCGAAACCGCCCGCAACATCGCCGAAGAATTCGAACACTTCTTCAAACGAGGATGATTCGCCATGACTGAAATAGAGACCGTAACAATACAACTCCAAGACCTAAACGTTAAAATAACCGCGGAAGAAATCCGGCTAACATACGATCCGGAACTAGGCGATGTATACAATATAACACTAACTTATGATGAATGGGAAGATCTTAAGCGATGGATCGATGAACTAAAGAAGATTTTCACGACACGGCCGGAAGTGAAACCATGAAAACAAAATATTTTTCTAATTTAACAGATATAATCGCCGCAATCGAAAAAGCAAACGGGAAGCTTAAAGGTATATACGTTGCAGATACTGAAACCGGCGGCTTATACGTAGATCTTAAAATTATCATAAAAGAAGATGAGGAGAACCAAGATGTCGGTTGAGGAGATCCCTATCGACAAAATCGACGAACCAAGCTTCATAACCCGCGTCTGGATGTCTGAGGAAGGCCTCGAACAGCTAAAACAATCACTCAAAGAACACGGCCAACTCCAACCTATCGTAGTAACAAAAAAAGGCCGACGTTTCGAGCTGTTAATCGGCCATCGTAGGCTAACCGCCGCCAAACAACTAGGATGGAAAACCATTCAGGCACGGATCGTTAAGGCCGACGGCGCCAAAAAAATAATCCTAAGCGAAACCGAAAACATCGTAAGAGAGAACGAAGATCCAATGACAGAAGCCCTACGTTTCAAACAACTTCACGATACTTATGGCATGGTTTACGAAGCAATAGCGGCCCAGCTCGGCGTTTCCGGCGCCTACGTTCGCAACCGCGTTCGCTTATTGGATCTTCCAGAGGAAGTTCAAGCCTTAGTAGCCGCCCGCGCACTATCTCCATCACACGCCCTACAACTGCTAAGACTTCCAAAACCCGACTACATGATTATAATAGCAAAACGCGCCATCGAATACGGCTACACCGTTCCACAAATCCGAATGGAAGTAGCCAAACA
>Ga0164311_10000890_pt1 | contig 13904 bp, 10 predicted proteins | sample GuaBasSedimGuay2_FD_121796 | JGI IMG/M metagenome (GOLD analysis project Ga0164311, IMG submission 121796) | Subseafloor sediment microbial communities from Guaymas Basin, Gulf of California, Mexico - Guay2, Core 4569-9, 9-12 cm | ecosystem: Environmental > Aquatic > Marine > Hydrothermal vents...
CACCAAGTTTCAAAAAGCTACAGGCATGATAATCCGGAAGAGTGTCTCAAACAGGTTGTTAAGGAACTTAGGCTTCCAATTCCTGTTGTAGGTTTAATGACTGCAACTAACGTGGCCAACTTTTCTCTCCAGGTTTCCAAATATGCTGGGAAGCAGTATGTTTGCACGATTACAACTGCAGGACTCTCTAATACGGCTACGGCTGGAGACGCTGTGAGAGTTAACAGTAAATTCTCAACCATAAACACTATAATTCTCGTTGATGGTAATCTGACAGACGCTTGTATGGTAGACTTAGTTAAGACTGCAACGGAGGCTAAGGTTATAGCTCTCCGAGAGCTTGATGTGCGCAGCCGAATTTCAGGTAGGCAAGCAACAGGAACTACTACAGATGCCATAGTTGTCGCGTGTACAGGGAGAGGTAAACCGTTAAGATATGGTGGGACCGCTACACCCCTTGGGGAGACTGTAAGCCTTACGGTTTACCACTCGATTAAGGAAGCTATAATGAAAGAGGAGAGACTTACACCCGAGCGGCCTTTAATAAGCAGACTTAAAGAGCGAGGAATAACCTTCAAAAGCATGGTCGAAACTGGAATGGAAATGCTCGTTTACCATCCAAATATGGGGAGACGCGAAAGGGTAGCTAAAATTCTCGCACAAAACCTTCGGGAAGCCCTAGCCGATGTAAATGTTGCATCGCTAGTTTTGGCAGGATTAAGGCTTGAGGAGGATGGTCAAGTAGGTTTAATCCCAGGCATGACAGCTGAAACTTTCCAAAGCGATCCAGTATTCCTTTTGGCAGACGAGCTTCTTGGAATGAACATAGCTAACTACATTGCTGGAAGTTGCGGAATATTTGAATTTATAAGATTTGATAAAGCTAAACCCGGAATCCTTCGCAGGCTTGGCCCCTTCCTTGACGATGTAATTGGCGGATTAATCGCAGGGGCCTCATCAAAAATGTATAGTCAACTACTTGAGAAAGGGAAGTAGAAAATGCATATTCTAAGGGGACTAGTTGATGTTGTAGGCTTCCTGACAGCCATTCCAGTTAAGCTTAACAAACATAGCCTCGAAAACGCGGCAGAACACATATATTTATTCCCCCTCGTGGGGGGTTTTATAGGACTTAGTGGTGGAGCCATTGCTTACTTTGTAGGCCGTGTTCTCCCTCACATAGTTGCTGCTACCATTTCTCTACTTGTTGTTTTTGCGCTAACCCGATTTTACCATATAGATGGCTTATTAGATTTTGGCGACGGACTACTAACTCATGGAAGCCGGATAGAAAAGCTTCGCGCCATGAAAGACAGCCGAGTTGGAGCGGGAGGTCTAACCTTAAGCCTAATGATAATCTTACTTACCATATGGACTATTGCAAGCCTCCCTCAACAACTCATTGTCCAGTGCTTCACGGTTTCTGAAGTTCTAGCCAAGTTTTCAATGGTGGTTCTTGCAACAGTTGGGAAGTCGGCAAAGGAGGGTATTAATAGCTATTTCGTCACTATAATGAAGGGAAGATGTGGATATGTCCGTCTTCTCCTAGCCTTAGCCATATCGGTTGCCATAATCTTTCCGTTAGTGGGTTTTAAAGTAATCTGTGCAGTAGCTACCGCTATACTTGTAAGCTTTCTTATGCTTGCAATTTCGAACATCAACTTTGGGGGCATTACTGGCGATATTTTCGGGGCCACAAACGAAGTTTCAAGAACCACTTCCCTTCTCGTACTGTTAGTGGTGACTTCGAATTGGTGATAAAGGCGTTAATTATGGCTGGAGGGCGTGGCCAGAGGCTTAAGGCAAACATTGAAAAGCCTCTCTTAGCCTTATGTGGGAAACCCCTAATTTGCTGGGTTTTGGACGCATTAAAAAAATCTCCGCACATTAACCGTGTAGTTGTGGTAACAAGCATACATACACCCAAAACTTCAAGAGTGGCTAGAAGACTGGGGGTCGAAGTTTTAGAGGCTCCAGGTAAAGGCTACATCGCTGACCTACATCATGCGGTTAAGAGGCTTAAACTTAGAGGGCCGGTTATGATAGTCTCAGCCGACCTCCCATTATTGAAGAGTGAAACCGTAAGCCTGATTATCGAACGTTTCATGGAGAGCGGTAAGCCCGCCCTTTCTGTGATGGTTCCGTTAAGCCTTTGTATAAGGCTGGGTTTCAACCCGGACTTAACCCTTAACGTCAACGGGAGACTTCTAGTCCCAGCTGGAATAAACATCGTGACAGCTGAAATGATAGACTTAAAAGAAATCCCGGAGGAAAAACTCATCCTGGAATTGGAAGAATTAGCCGCCAATATTAATACCATGGAGGATTTAAAGATCGCTGAGCAGATGGTTTCCAGAGTAAGAATTTTTACATAAGCCGTCCGACAACTTCGACGGGTTTACCTAAAATTTTGGGAAGCTTTTCTGCAATGTTTGTCTCGGCAGCAATAAGGATAACAGTTGAGGGACCCGCAGAACGCTTAACATCAACTTTAACGTCTTTTTTAAGCTTAAATTCAAGGCCTGAGTCTTCAGCCAATACTTTTGCCTCGTGGAGAATGCCCTGAGACCCTACAGGAATAACCTCGTGGATAGAGCGCATCCTTAACAGTTTAGCCAGGTCCCGTAAAGTAGCTGTTTCACATCTTTCTTCCGCCTGAAGGACTTCAATGCCAGTGCAGGGTCTTCCAACGGCAATTACTAGGTCGCCACGGTGAGCTTTGCGTATCTTAAGCCTTTCAGCAACGCCCACAACAGAGATTCCAACCCCAGTTTGCTCCACAGAGAAGTTTTTCTCCGAACTCAGAATTAGAGGTATGCTTTCTGCATCTGCGGCTTTAAGTTCACATTTCACGCCTTCAACTAACACGTCTAATTGATGATTTGGGTTAATTGCGAGGCTAAGAGCACACGCAACAGGCTGTGCCCCGACTGAAAGGGTTTCCATAAGGGCGACACGCGCCAAATATCTTCCCAGCCTTTTTCCATCCACCTTCACTTTATCGAGAGGATTAAAGCCCACTGCCCCGCAAGAGTCGCAACTTATGGTTACATATTTCCCAGAAAGCCTGAAAATTATTAGGTCGCGGCTTGTCTTTACATATTCCACCTTCAACATTCCATCCTTCTATTTGAGGATTTTCCTCCTCCTTATCGCTACAAACACGAGTGCAGCGAGGACGCCGTTGAAAGTTGAAGCCGCTGCGAGGAAAGGTATAAGCAGGAAAGCTCCAAGCCAGCCCATCACAGGCATAGCCAGCGGAAAAAGCGCCGTATTTACGGCTATCCCAACCACGATTGCAGGAATATATCCCCATGACATACCTATCGTCTTATTTGTCAGCCCTACAGCGGCTCCAACGGCTGCCATCCCCAACGCTATTAGGAGATGCCATATGCCAAGTGGGAAACCGTGAATGATGGCTGTAGCCAAGTGTCCTATCGCGCATATTACAGCACCATCTAAAACACCAAAATATAAGGCTGCCAAATAACCTGGAAACGAATCAAAGGCTATGGTTCCCACGGGGCTGGGAAAAGGAATAAAGGAACCCACTACGCTTAAGGCTGAGAAAATACTCCATCTCGCTACACGCATGGATCCCGGCATATTCATCCTTCTAAAGTCACCAACCTTGAACTCAAGGATAGATTTTCCTAACAAAGTACTCCGTCAACTATGTTTGCTTGAAAAGCGTTAATTCTTTTAACTTAAACTCTTCTGGATGAAGTATTGACGCGAGTTCCTCTACAAGTATATCTACTTTATGTGCGTACTGATGTATCCAGGGTTGCATGGCGTAAACTCTGCCTTCTCTAAAGGGTTTCGTGTCTGCTAGTTCAGGTACAGCGGATAGTAGATATTCTCTGGTTACAGGTTGAGCCATATAAACTGCAATAAAAACGTCTGCGTTCTTCGTTCTTGACAAAAAGTCTTCAACCGTGACGGGTACATAACGCTCTGACACTAAATCCTTGAATAAGTAATCTCCCCCCGCCATCTCGATTGACTTGGCATAATAATGCTCACAGCCTGGGACCAAGATTCTTCCTCTAATAAGCAATGCACAAACTACCTTAGTTTTCTCTAAACCTTCGCAACGCTTTTCAACATTCAGAATCCTTTGTTCAGCCCTTTCAAAGAGTTTAACTGCTTCTTCTTCTTTTCCGCAGATTATGCCGAAAAGCTTTATCCACTCAAGCCTACCTAGGGGATGGCTCTCAACATCGAAGTCGACTGAGATATAGGGAATACCTAACTCATCCAGCTTTTTAACTACTTTTTCTCCAAAGATCTTTCCAGGAACCGTGACGAGTTCGGGTTTCAGGGAAAGAATTACCTCATAGTTAGGTTGTCTAAATCTGCCCGCTTCTTTAATTGTCCCACTCTCTATCATCTGTTTTACATCTTCAAGATACCAAGTTCTAGCGCTTATAACACCGACTAGCCTGTCTGTTGCGTTTAGAGCTTCAAAGTAAGCTACATGCGTAGTTAAAAGCGCAACTACCCTTTTAACAGGCAGTTTTAACGTTAGATCAGCATGTACATTGGGGATCGACTTTCCTTCCTTAACTAAAACTATCGATCTATTTAAGCTGTCAGTTACAAGATAATAATCTCCTTTATCTTCTATTGAGAGCAATTTGGCATATTTCATACCACTTACTCCTGTCTCTTCCTCTCTTTCTGCAGGCCAAAGAAGTGAGCTATAAGAGAATAAGAATGCAACTGAAGCCGCAATAATTATGGAAGCTAAAGTTAAACCTATAACCATCTTTTTCTTTTCAACCACTTAAATCACCTCCCTGAACTATGTATTTCTTCTAAAGATGTTTCTTCAGATCTAACCTTTCCATTATCCATATTTTCACCCCCTTTACCCAAGTGTACCTTTTTAGGCGGGGAGTTACGTATTATATTTTCAATTTCTCTCATAAACTGCCCAAAGCTACTCACGGCCTTAGCATTTATTCCTAATTGCTTGGCCTCCTTAGAATCCCTAAAGCTAATTATTTCTTTATCTAGTTTGAGAATCTCCAAATTTCTTCTATTTATGTGCCCAATTGGAAAGCCCGTATCTATTATTGCTAAACTTTTTTCAGCTAATCTTAACGCACTTTCCAGTGTTTCACGACGTATTTCAACATAGGGTTTCTCAGAAACATAACCATATGCTAGAGCCATAGCCGCTTCAAAATCAAGGTCTCCCTCGTGCACAACACCCGTCGTAAAACTAACGTTCTTTTTGGCAAGATAGCGCATTATTTTACATCCAGTTCCAGCTCCACAAACAATGTGGAATTGTGGAGAAGAGCTTACATTCAACATTTCCATTAATCCAAGTTTATGAGAGAAGACTGCATGCCTCAACTCGTAGACTTTCTCAATGTTATCGGGTGTTAAAATTTCCTCTGGAATTCCCTGGAGAGCCACTTTACCATCTTTAATCAACATTACCCTATCGCATATCCTCAGAGCTACGTCTACATCATGCGTAGTTAAGATTATTGAGATGTTCTTCGCATTGGCTATTCGCCTCAAGAGGAGCATGATTTCCATCTTATGTTTGAGATCTAAGAAGCTTGTTGGTTCATCTAAGAGCATTACCTTGGGTTCTTGGGCAAGAGCCCTAGCGATCATTACTTTTTGTTTTTCCCCATCGCTCATCTCTGCAAAAATTCTATGGGTTAAATGGCTTGCGTTAACCAGCTTTAATGCGTCATAAACTACTTCAGCGTCTTTTTCACTCAATCTGCCGAAGATATTTGAGTAGGGATATCTACCTAGTGAGACTATATCAAAGGCTGTTAGAAAGCCCGTATCTATTTTCTCAGTCAACGTAACTGAAAGTTTTTTAGCTAATTCAACCGGTTTTAAACGATGAACTTCCTTCCCATCTATATATACTACTCCTTGGATTGGTTTCAGAATAGATGCTAACGTTTTTAAAAGAGTTGTTTTACCACTTCCGTTAGGCCCTAAAATACCTAATATTTCTCCCGGGGCTACCTCAATCGACACATTCCTTAAAACCTCGCTGACATATCCAACTGACAGACTAATCGCCTTCATACGGTCAACACCACCGCAATAATTGTCAAATCGAGTAAAAGAGAGGCTGCGGCATTCAACAATACTATTTTTACACCCAATTTCCCGAAAAGCGATAAGTGGAACGGTAGTGAATGTTTAATATATTTGGTTGAGAAAGAAATTACATTTCCCAAGAGTAATCCGGTAAGCGCCCATTTGAAGCTTATTCTGCTTGTACTAATTAGATTTGCCGTTAATGCAACCGCCGCGGTTAAACTCATAAACTCAGTTAAAGCTATCATAAGAACGTACGGGTTCAAAGGAATAAAAATTAGTAGTTCTGCTAGTTTATCGAGGAAACCTATCTCGGTTAACAAACAGACCACAAAAAATGTAACTCCCATTACCGGGATAACTTTCACCAACATTCTTATTGTAGATCTGAGTGGGTCTACCTCTTCTTTGCCGATAGGGCTTGACTCAAAACTTGATTCATTAAAGCGCTTTCTGGCATATATTATCCCCATAAGCGACTTTGAAGCGGACACGATTACTCGAGTAAGTAGATAGGCAAGTCCAATTAATCCTATTGGAGCTAGGATAGGTATAAGGGAAGGGAGATGATTCAATAAGGTTGGAAAAGAGTTCATAAAGGAAGCTGCGATAACATTCCTCTCATCTAACATTTTTTGCCTTAAAGATTCAGCAAGCAAAGTATATCCCGCCACTGGACTAACCGCGGATATCAAGGCTGAAGCAATCAGCAAATTATTTACCCTAAATTTGGTGAGAATAGGCAGTATCCTCTTAGACATCCCATGAAAATATCCTTTCTTGAGCAAATATGAAGTGAAGAAAGTAGTTAATCCTATAACTGGGGTAGTAACTGCTAGAAATTCGGCAGTAGCCATTAGGGCTTTCAACCCAACCTCCTCCTTTTCAGTAGTAGAAATAAAACTACAGGGGCTCCGATTAATGAAGTTACAACGCTTATAGGTAGTTCTGTTGGAACAAATACTGTTCTAGCAAAAGTGTCACACAGGACAGTTACAAAGGACCCCATTAAGATCGTTCCTGGAAGTAACGTCCTGTGATCTGAAGTTTTAAGCAAAAGCCGCGTAAGATGGGGGACAGCTAAACCTACAAAGGCTACTATCCCGGCAAATGAAGTAACTATAGAGGCGAGAAAACAAGCCAATAAAATTAAAAATATTCTGACTTGCCTAATGTTTACGCCCAAGCTCTTAGCATATTCTTCCCCAAGTAGGAGAGCGTTTAAAGGTTTAACTAAGAAAAATGTGGAAATAAGCATTGGAGGTATTAATAAGGAAATAATTATAGGTATTTCGCTCAAAGTTATTCCTGAAAAGCTTCCAAAAGTCCACATGACAAATTGATGCACCTGAATACTTTCAGCGTATGTTATAAGGATTCTCTCTAATGCTGAAAAAACATACCCCAACATTAGGCCAGCTATAAGCAGGATTACTGGACTTCTTACCTTTGAGGCAAGGTTTAAGATCAGGATTATGGCTATTAGTGAACCGAGGAAAGCCGAGCTCACAGTACCGTAGTTGCCAAGTGGAATGCCAGCTAATAAATATAAGGCTACACCAAATTCGGCTGAAGAAGTTATACCCAAAACAAATGGGCCTGCTAAGGGGTTCCTAAAGAACGTTTGAAGAAGTAAACCGCTCATCGCTAAAGCAGCCCCGCCAAAAAATGCTCCAAGCACCCTAGGAAACCTTACCTTCACCAAAATGTAGCTTTCAAAAGATTGCTCCCCATTTAAAAAAGCGCTTATTAGATCAGAGTAAGCAACTTTAACAGAACCCATAAGGAGCCCTAAAAAAATGGATGAAACTGAAAGGGCTGCAAGTATCACCAATACAATGGGCTGCCTCAAAGTCACGCCCTGGATGGATTATCCATCCAAAAATTTATAGTCGAGATAGTTCTATAAAAAATTGTCTCTGGGGGATACGTTAATTGACAAGGAATCACAGGGTAAAAATTCTCCTAATTCCGCCTGCAACAAATAGAAGCGTTTTGAAGGCAATAGAGGATGTCAAGGAATATGCCGATATTAAACTAATACCCGTTCATAATCTTCATAAGGTGGATAATCTTCAGGACTATGTTGACTGGGCGGATATAATTTTAACGGATGGTATGACTTCGTCGTCGCTTGCGGAGCTTGACTATAAGAATAAAGATGTTGTAGTATTGGTTGGCTATTCTTTAATGCCTCTTGCAAAACTTGGCAGTTTTAAGATGAGCAGAATAATGAAAATGGCTAAGATACCGCTAAGCTCACGTGAAGGTGTAAAGAAATGGATAAATAGAATGCAAAAGATTATAGAAACTACTGGAAAAATTCTACCTTTTAAGATTTTTAGAGATGCCGAAAATTACATTAAAATCGTAAAATATTGGGCAAATGGAAGCTACGAGAATTATAGGAATTTGTTTCTTTTCATCTGCAAAATAAAAGGATTAGATGTGAAAACCGAGGACCCAATTGAATATCCGGAAACTGGCCTATATCATCCAAAATATGGATACAATTATAAGCAAATCGATCCGAGCAAACCAACTGTTGGAATAATCTTCTATGGTGGAATGTTTTTTGAATCCTGTATTCCAACACTTGAGGAAATTACGAATAAATTGAATGCAAACGTAATTCCTGTGTATTCTGATGGAATTGACAATCTGAAAGTTATGAAGGAGTATTTTGGGAACGATAACGTCGACTGTATAATTAGCATGCTACGGTTCCGGCTGAATGGGGGGCCCTTAGGAGGAGATCCAAAACCAACGTTAGAATTCTTGAAGGAAATAAAAGCAAAGCTTTTCACACCAGTTGTAATGTTGAGGCAAAATATAGAGGATTGGGAGAGAAGTGAAAGAGGATTAAATACTATTGAGACTATAACTGCTGTTGAACTTCCCGAGATGGATGGTGGAGTTGAGCCTATTCCTATTTGTGGTGTGAAGGGCTGTGAGGTTCTTCCCATACCAGATAGAGTCGATAAGTTTATAAACAGAGTGAACAGGTGGTTAGAACTAAAAAGGAAGCCGAACAAAGAAAAAAGGGTAGCGATAATTATTTATAATTATCCTCCTGGAGAGGAGAATCTTGGCAGTGCTGCCTATTTAGATGTTTTTGCAAGTATTGAAAGGATTCTTGAAAGACTTGAGAAAGAAGGATATAAGGTTGAAAAGGCTAAAATAAAGGAGCTGTTCATGGAAAGGAGGCTCTTCAATCCAAAGCTATATCCACCAGAAAAAGTTGACTGTCCAAGGATGAGCGTTAGGGAATACTTAGAGTATTTTAACGAGCTACCACAAGAATGTAAAAAAGATGTTATAGGAAGTTGGGGAGAACCCCCGGGCGAAATAATGGTTGATGAAAAAGGTATTCTCATCCCAGGAGTTATCTTAGGAAACATTTTTATTGGCATCCAGCCCTCAAGACCCCCTTTGGACGGTAAAGAGCTTTATTCAGCAGTTCACGACAAAACCAAACCCCCCCATCATCAGTACATAGCATTCTATAAGTGGCTCGAAAAGGTCTTCAGAGCGGACTGCGTTATCCATTTAGGAACACATGGATCAGCAGAGTTTACGAAAGGGAAGGAGCTGGGTCTAAGCTCAAAATGTTTTCCTGATGTTTTGATTGGAACTATACCTCACCTTTACATTTATCATGCCGTTAATACGTCTGAGGCAACAATAGCTAAGAGAAGACTTTATGGCACTTTAATTAGCTATAATTCCCCTCCCTACACTACTTCTGGGCTTTACGAGGAGTATGAAAGACTTGAAACTCTCCTAAATGAGTATAGAGAAGCTTTAAATAAGGATAAGCCGAGGGCAGAGATAGCAAAGAAAAAAGCCTTAGAAATCGCGGAGAAGTTAAATCTTGGGAAGAATTTGGATGAGATAGAAGCAAAACTTTACGAATATAAACGTTCAATAATTCCAAAGGGCTTACATACCATCGGGGAGAAATATCGCCTAGAAGAACTTAAAGATTTCATAACACTTATGGTAAGGTATGACAGAGGGAAAATAAAATCTCTCAACAGATTACTCGCTGAGAAGAAAGGATTGACTTATGAAGAGATTCTTAACAGTCCTATAAGACTTAAGGAGATTGATGAAGAGGCAAGGGAAATTGTTGAGCGATTTTTGAAAGGTGAAAAGTTTCCAGAATATGAAAAAACATTAGAATACGCTCTTGAAATTGCCAAAAAGTTTGGGGATAATTCTTTAGAAATTGAGAACTTAATCGAAGGTATGAACGGACTATATGTGGAACCATCTGTTGGTGGCGATGTTATAAGAAACCCTGATGTCCTGCCAACCGGAAGGAACCTTTACCAGTTTGACCCACTAAAAGTTCCAACAGAATCTGCTATTGAGAGAGGACAGAGAACGGTTAAGGATGTACTAGAGAAATACTTGAAAAAATACGGAAAATATCCCGAATGTGTCGGTGTGGTTCTTTGGGGGTTCGAAACAACAAAAACCTATGGGGAGACCGTTGCGCAGATACTGGAGTACATCGGAGTAAGAGTAGTTTATGTAAACCCTTGGGAAAAGAAACTTGAAGTAATTCCGCTTAAGAAACTTGGAAGGCCACGAATAGATGTTGCCGTTACAATATGTGGATTCTTCCGCGAAATGTTCCCAAATGTTATGGAGATGCTTGATAAAGCCTTTAGAATGGTTGCGGAACTTGATGAACCAGAGGAGATGAACTTTGTAAAAAAACATATAAGAGAGTTAAAAGGCTACGGAGAGTTATCAAAGGCGAGAATTTTTGGGCCCACTTCAACCGAATATGGAACAAGAATGCGTCAGCTTGTAGAAGACAGCGTTTGGAGCAGAGAAGAAGACTTAGCGGAAGCCTACATTTCCTCCATGAGCTATGCATATACGAAAGGATACTATTCCAAGGAAGCACGCGGAGTATTTGAAAGCCTTTTAAAGAAAGTGGAAGTTATCTCGCAAGTGAGGGATTCTAACGATTATGAAATTACAGATTTAGATCATTACTACGAATTCTTTGGAGGTTTGTCGAAATCTGTTGAGGTTTTAAGGGGAAGGAAACCTGAAATGCTCATAGTAGACACTACAAAGGAAGTTATAAAAGTTGAGAGCGTTGGAGAGGCAATTATAAGGGGGACTATAACAAGAACTCTTAACCCAAAATGGATAAACGAAATGTTAAAACACGAGTTTTTAGGCGCACAAAAAATTGCGGAAAGAATTGAAAACCTACTCGGTTTAGCAGCAACTACAAATGTTGTAGAAAACTGGGTTTGGAGTAAGGTTGCTGAAAGATTCGTATTTGACAAAGAAATGTTTGAAAAGCTGAAGGCAAACAACCCGTACGCAACAAAAAGCATTCTTGAAAGGCTTCTTGAGGCAAGTAGAAGAGGTTACTGGAAAGTTGACAAAGAAGTGCTAGATAAGCTAGAAGAAAAGTACCTTGAATTGGACGGGATGCTTGAGGAAGAAATTTAGAGGTGATAAGGGCTTGAAAGCTCGCGAAAATCGTTTAATTTTCCCCTTTTCTGCCATAGTTGGACAAGAAAGGGCAAAATTAGCTTTACTTTGTGTAGCCGTTAATCCACTTATAGGCGGTGTTTTGTTAAAGGGCGACAAAGGAACGGGGAAATCGACCCTAGTTAGGGCCTTGGCTAACGTTTTACCCGAAATTGAAGTTGTGGAAGGCTGCCCATTTAACTGTAATCCCGCGAATCCCTTAGAGATGTGTGACCTTTGTTATAAGAGCTATGCAAAAGGCAAAGCCTTACCAGTTTCCAAGAGAAAAATGAAAGTTATTGACCTACCTTTAAGTGTTACAATAGACAGGCTAGTTGGAACAATTGATGTAGAGAGATTTTTAAAGGAAGGAGAAAGAGCTCTACAACCGGGAATACTAGCAGAGGCTAATAGAGGGGTACTTTACATTGATGAAGTCAATCTCTTAGATGACTATATAGCTGATTCGCTCCTAGATTCTGCGGCAATGGGATGGAATGCAATAGAAAGGGAGGGAATCTCGTTCAGACATCCGTCTCGCTTTATCTTAGTCGGAAGTATGAACCCAGAGGAAGGAGACTTAAGACCTCAAATCCTCGACAGATTCGGTTTGTGCGTTGAAGTCTCAGCGCCGATGAGCCCAGAAGAGAGGATAGAGATAGTTAAAAGGATTGAGGAGTTTCATGAAGACCCAATAGGCTTCTATAAGAAGTTTGAAGGAAAAGAAAGGGAACTTACAGAGAGAGTTGTTAAGGCAAGGAGGATTTTACCTAAAGTTGAAGTGAACGATGATTTGCTAAAGCTTCTAGCCGAAACTGTGATTAATTTGGGTATAAAGACAAGCAGGGCTGAAATCACTACAATAAAAACTGCAAAATCAATAGCTGCTTTAAACGGGAGAAGGAAGGTTTCCTTAGAGGATTTGGAAAGAGCCATGGAACTGTCTTTGCCGCACCGACTAAAGGAGAAACCCTTCCAAAAGCCACCTAAAATGGAACCCCCTAAACTTAAAGACCATAAGAAAAACGATCATAAGGCTGGCTACGAGCATAAACCAAAAAATGAAATAGAAGACCAAAAACTTCAAATCCAAGGAATCGGAAATTTGGAACAAAATTTTCGTCCAAGCGAAACTGAAATTCCGAAAGTAGAGAGTAAAAACTTTGACGAGAGTAATTTTATAGGATATCGCTCATCAAGAGACATTAGCATTAAAGTCGTAAACTTTCCAAGGGGGCTTCCTATCTCCTATCTCCCACTAAAAAATGAGGAAATAAGAGATATTGATCTGTACAACTCTCTAATTTGGGCGGTGTTAAACGGTAAAAAACCTCCACTAAAGCTTGATTTAAACGATGTCCGCATTAAAGTTAGGAAGGCAAAGGTTCCTACCCTCTGGGTTATAATCTTAGACTCAAGTGGGAGCATGACCATTCAAAAAAGAATAAGCATCGCGAAAGGAATAGGAGAGAAATTAGTTAAAGATAGTTACGTTAAAAAATCAAAAATGGCTCTAATAGTGGCAAAAGGTATGGAGGCGCAGGTCTTCGTCCCACCAACTAAGAGCTATCTGGAGGTACTTAAAAAAATAGAAAACATCCCAGCCGGAGGGAGGACCCCCTTAAGTTCCGCTTTATATAACCTCTTACTTCTAGCTAGTAGGGAAAAAATGAAAAATAAGTCGATTAAAGTCAGAGCTTTTTTAATAACAGATGGAAAAGCAAACATTCCTCTTTTTGGCAAGAGAATCAGAGATGAAATGATCAATCTTGCAAAAGCAATAAAAAGAAACGGAATCGAGCTTAATATTTACGATACGAACTATGGGAAAATAAGCCTGGGCACCTATATACCCATTTTACAGGAGTTTGCAAACGCTAAAGTTTACAAGACATAGAATTGGAACATGGTTTTCCCTTACCAAATCACATTGGAATTCAATTAGAGACTCTTCTCTAAGAGAGTAAATTAAAAAAGAGGTGTAAACACAGATTGTGTGTTGATATGCCAACATCAATACTTATTATAACTTGGAATTCCCAACATTTCTACCTTGCAGTTGAAGAGCTTCGAAACGAATATCCGAATTTTAAAATAACAGTAAAAGATGTCCAAAGCTTAAATCAGACAAATCAGTTGCCGGACATGTCAAAATATGATGCGATTATAATAAACCAGATGGGAAGAGGAGATTGGGAAAAGGAGATCATTAAGTTTGCCAAAAATAAAATATTTATAGCATTTCAATCAAGCATTGACGAGTATTCAAACATTCCGAAGGAAGATTATGAAACCCTAAATCTTTACCTAGC
>Ga0164311_10000892_pt1 | contig 13901 bp, 32 predicted proteins | sample GuaBasSedimGuay2_FD_121796 | JGI IMG/M metagenome (GOLD analysis project Ga0164311, IMG submission 121796) | Subseafloor sediment microbial communities from Guaymas Basin, Gulf of California, Mexico - Guay2, Core 4569-9, 9-12 cm | ecosystem: Environmental > Aquatic > Marine > Hydrothermal vents...
CCTCATCCCTTAATAAATACACTTCAGTCTCCTCAACTTCTGGTACCTCGTAACGTAATAATTCTTCTGGTTCCGGTGATGACTTTTGCTTTTTTTCCGGTGACACGATCTATCACCTCCTCATCTTCCTGGAATGTAAGTCTTATCACATCAGATTTTTTAAGTTTTATCTCTTTCTTAACTTTTTCTTTTTCCACATATGGCTTTGTAACCGAAGTTATTAAATCTACATGTTTAGGTACCTGGAGTGGCTTCATTTTCGCCTCCTGATATTTCTATTGCCCTTTTAATTGTATTGTAACACGACCTGCACAAAATCATGGAAAGCATTCCGTTTGAGGGATATTCCTTACTGCACCCTTCACATTTCAGTAAAACTTCTTTTTGCTCTTCTATTTGAGAAACATCTTGAGGTGGAGGTGGGCTAGGAGCTGGTTTAAGTCCTGCTCTCATTAACTCATCCTGGACCCATTTTCTTACTAAAGATGCCTTTGCTCCCTGTTTTCTTGCATATTCTAAATATTCAAATCTCAACTCGGGTGTAGGAAGTTTTGAAAGCTCCAAAGCCACTTCTGCTGTGATCTGCCCATCATCAAGTGCTTCCTGAAGAAAATCATCCAGGGAGACCAGTTTCATCATACGATAGATATAGCTTTCCGAGTAACCCAACAGTTTCGAAATCTCTGAGACTTTCAGACCATACTGCAGATGTAAGTAATTTAAGTACTTACTGAAGTCCAATGGATTTACTTCCTCTCTTTTAAAGTTCTCCTCAACAGTTAAAATATCTGCAGTTTTTTTGTCCACTTCAAGCACCCGACAGGGTACCTCATCCAATCCTATGTTTTGTGCTGCTGTAAGTCGCCGGTAACCGGCAATTAACACAAATTTATCCCCATCGCGTCTTACAAGAAGAGGTTCTAAAATTCCAAATTGTTTTATAGATTCCTGAAGTGCTACGAGTTCTTCTCCAGAAATTTGCGTTCTTAAAAGCGTTTCGGGTATTTCTATCTCATCAATTTTTATGTTTTGGATTTTCATCTTCTTTTAAGTTTAATTTTTTAAGGACCAGACCCTGAGATGTATTTTTGACTATTACCCAGTCACCAAGTTTTACTCCAATCTTTTGCCAGTACTTTTGCTTTATACAGACTGCCCAGGAATGACCTACTTTTCTGACTCTGGCTATCTCCATTTTTGTGAGCTCCTCCTGCCCATATATATAACATATCTAACAGGTTTTGTCAAGAAAAAAAAATTTACCCGCCTCTTTAATCCCTCCCCTTAATTACTTTTTTTTATCCTGTTTATTATTTTTTTTAGATTTTTATATTAGTAGTAGTAGTAGTAGGACCTGTGAAAAAAACTCAAAATTTGAAGCTAAATTCTTGAAAATCAAAAGTTTAGTGGCTGTGGAAAACCTGTGAATAACCTGTGAATAACCTGTGAAAAAGCTGTGGATAACTTGACAAAAAATTAGAGATGCAATAAAATTTTTAGAGAGGCGAGGATCTAATTGAGTAAGCCTCTCACAAAATACGTTAACAAGTTAAATTCAAATTACCCGTTAAGGAATTTAAGAAAGGAGGAAAGCGATGCCAAAACCCAGAATAAAATATACTGCTGATGAAGCTGCAGAGAAATGGGCAACTGTAACTCCAGCAAGATCAAGTTATTACCAGGAAAATGTTCGTGGTGCAGGAAGTGTCTGGGAAGCAAATGCTGCTGCTGCAGAAGGTACCTGGCGTGAAGCGATAACTGAGGCTGCCAATCGTGGTGCATATGGAAAAGGAATAAAGAAAGCTGGTGGAGCTAAATGGGAGGAAAGAACCTTGGCTGTTGGAGTACCTCGCTGGAGTGGTGGAATAGCAGCATCAAAGGATGTTTATAAAGCAGGAATCGCAAGAGTTTTAGATGTAATCTCAAGAGTTGAACTGCCTCCTCGAGGTCCTAAAAATGCTCCTCAAAATTATGAAAGAGTTAAAAGGATTGGTGATGCTTTACACAGGATGAAGACTGCCGGATAAAATTTTTAAGGTAAAATTTAAAAAGGAGGCAGTAATATGAAATTAAGAGTTCATTATTTAAAAAGACAGGCAACTTTTTCAGATACAGATAAAATTATAGAATCTTTAAAAGGTGCCGGGCTTTTATCTGCTATTGAGATAGAACTTCAAGCAACGAATGGTTCCACATCCTGCACAGATCACGAAATTCATGATGATGTCTCCAAAGTTGAGATTGTGGATGGTGCAGAGGTTCTTGAGTCTTTACGAATGATAGAGTGGCGAGGGCTTAACTTCTATGAGTTGGGACATATGCCACGTGCAACTTTTGATGAGAATGGTGGAGCTACTCAGAAAGAAAGCTTGATGATTCTTTTTGGCCGGTACCTTGGAGATCCTGAGTATTACTTTGATCCTTCAAAATTTAACAATCCACAGCTCATTATTGACGTATCTTTAACAATTTCTGCAACTGCTGGTTTTGCTTCCGGTACTGGAAAAGTAACAATAAAGCTTTACATCATTGAAGAGGGAGCCCTGCCTTGTAAAGGTTTTGTGATGAGAAAGGAGAAATACAACTTCACAACTGCATCTTCTGGTGATGAGTATATTGATCTTCCTACCGATTTTCCATATGCAGCTATTGGATTTTCTGCAATTCTTTCCACTTACAGGCCTGACGAGATCATCTCTAAAGTAAAGCTTTCTTTTGATGATGATGAGTATGTGCCAGTTAACATCTACACTGAGGATATAATGGATAGGCTCAGAATGGTTTATGGACTTGCAAAGCAGACAAAGAGAGTTTTAACTGCTGATGATGGCTCAATCTTAACAGATATTTACGATATCCATGATGCAAGGATCTTCTCTGAAGCTGACGATCATATCGCCACAATTGAATCCATAGATGCAGAAAAAGTTACCAATGGTTTATATAATTTGTCCACTCCGGATACTCCAGCTTTTCAGACAACAGCAAAGGCTTGTAAACTTGCTGTGGAAGGACTCTGTCCTCACGGAATGGTGATTATAACTCCTCAACATATTAATGACTTTGAGAATCTCCTGGATGTAAAAGGAAGAAGAAAGCTGCAACTGATTTTGACTCAGGCTCAAGCTAATGCAGCAGTAAGAGTTGTGATTTCTCAAATCAGGAGTTAATAAGTGGCTTTAGAATTTGCAAGACCTGAACGTGTAACCTCCAGCAGGGCTGTTTCAAAACAGCCCTGCTGTATTTCTGTTCTTGTTGTTACAGGTAAAGGTGGAGGTACCGGGATTTTAACAATCAGGAATGGTCCTACATCTGACAGTGAAATTATTGCCAAATTTCAGGTTGCTGTTGCAGAATCAAGACCTTTTAACTTCAGTCAGGGTTTATACTTAAATCGTGGCTGCTACATTGAGCTTAATGATTACATTGAAGAAGCTTTAGTTTTAATAAAAGAAATTTGACAATATTTGACAATATTTGCTAAAAGATGGCAATAAATAACATTCAGATTGAGACTTCACAATTAGCAGAGTCAAGAGAGGTTAAGTCTTCTCAATTTTGGCATAATGCTTCAGGTAGTGAAGCTGCTTTTAATGTTTTAACTGTAACTGGTGAGTATTTGGTAGATGGGAAGGTTCTGGCAAAAGAAATTAGTGTTTCGGGTACTTTAAATGTAAGGGGTGAGGTGGAGGTGCTATGAAGATAAAAGGAGATAGATTAATTGTTACATTTGTGGCAGGAGAAGATATTTCAGAAGGTGATGTAGTTTACATTGCATCAGCAGGTACAGTTAAAAAAGCTACTGCTTCTGTTGCGGCAAAAGTTGTAGGTGTTGCTGATGAGTCAGCTTCAGCAGGTGAAAATATAGATGTTGTTATCTATGGGAAAAAGACTGTAACTGCTGATGGAGCAATTTCAGTAGGAGATAGAGTAGTAGCTGCTTCAACTGCAGGAAGGGTCGTTGCTGAAAATTCAAAATCGACTTCAGGACATACTCATCATGCAGTACAGGTAAAAGGATCTCAGACAGCTGCAGATTATGCAAATTTTGTAGATTTATATGATGGTGCTGGTAATGCTCCAGCAGCAGCTGTAAAAATTGGTAATCCCGGTGGAGGTTCTGACTTCTATTTAGATACTTCTTCAAACACAGATACAGTTGAGCAGGGAAGAGTTTTAGGTAAAGCGCTTGGCTCAGCATCCGGTGCAGGTGATACCCTGGAGATCCTTGTTTGTCTTGCTTGATGAAGGTTTGGTGTGGCTGTAGGTATTCGCTACGGTTTAGAGGGCTTCAGGCAAGGTTTAAAAGAAGGGTATCACTCTCTACGTGCTCCCACAATTTTTGATAAAGGCTGTGTTTTATTCCTTCCTTTAAATTCTGCTCCTAACAGAATTACTCCTGATCTTTCTGGATGTGGTAATCATGGAATTCTTTATGGACCGGTTCTTAAGGATATTGGTGAGGAGTATTATTTAAAGTTCAAAAATAGACTGGTTACGGTTGGAGGTAAAGGTTTTTATTTTGATGGGGCAGATGATGGAATAAAACTTAATTATGATGCAAGTTTAGATATATTTACTTCTGATTCTTGGGCTATTGAAATGTGGTTTAAGCCAGATGAGCAGGTAATGACTGGTGATCTTGTAAATGCAGTCTGGCATAAACCACGACTTTATGTAAACACATCGCAAGAGTTAGTACTTGCTGCTTTTATAGGAGGAACTTATACAGTTCTTATTTCAGGGTCAAGTGCAACTTATGTAGGAACCAAGACAACTTATTTAGTTATGCAGGCAAATCCACAAAGTGGAAATTATGAGATGTGGATAAATGGAGTTCTTAAAGTAAGTGTTGCTTATCAACAAATGGATGGAGGATGGAGCATTCTTACCATAGGCAATGCAAATAATAGTCAGGAATTTTATAAAGGGTTTATATATCTTGTTAGATTTTACAGCAGATTTCTATCAGAGAGGGAGATAAAATTGCATTATATGATAGAGAAAGATATGTTCAGAGTGTGATCATTTATGAGACTATATTTTGAATTAGTTGAGAAGATTCCAAAAGGAGAGGAGACTCTCAACGTCGGTGGTTTTCTTCGTATTCCTATTAGAGATAAAAAAACTGTCCTTGTAATTGCAAAACTACTTAAAGATATTATTCCTCTTAAAAACTATAAAGCACAGCTTCATTATTGTTACCATGAAGAAGGCAGGTCCTGTAAGCTTGAGGAGATTAATTTATCTGTTTAAAAATATAAACACTTATGATTTCACGCTTTCATCTCACAATACCGGCAAATACTTCAAAAGAAAACCCAAAAACTTTAGATATAGAGCTTCCTGTCGGTGTCATACATAAAATAGATATAGTCTTTCCTCCAGGATGTTGTGGTCTGGCAGGTGTGGCAATTTTTCACGGGCTTCATCAGGTCTGGCCAAGTTACTCAGATAGCTGGTTTTCAACTGATGGTGAGACTATTTCATTTGAAGAGTTCTATGAAGTTAAACCAGGATTTACAACTTTTACTTTAAAAGGTTACAATGAAGATGATACTTATCAACATACAATTATTTTTAGATTCGGAGTTTTAAAGAGAAGTGAGATCCAGGGAATATGGTTACCGTGGTCGGAAGAAGTTGGGATTGAAGAGTAGAGAGGATACAAAGTTATGACAAGAGGAGCACCAGACTATTCAAGGAATGTAAATCTGTACGGTTTTAATGGTACAAGTTTAAAGATCATTAAAGTAGATGAAAATGGTCAGTTATACGCACTCATAAGAGGTATGTTTGGCTCTACTTTTAAAGATATTGCTGTGGATGAGAATGGAAATCTGGTTGTTATTTTAAAAGGTGCTTCAGGAAATGATGTTTATGTAGATGCAAATGGATTCCTGTCTGCAATTCTAAAAGGTTACGATGGTACAGATTACCGTGATGTAAAAGTAGACAGTGAAGGTAATATTTTAGCACGCCTTAAAGGTTTTAATGGTACTGCTCTTAAAGACGTCAAAGTAGACAGTGAAGGTAATATTATTGCTATTTTGAGAGGTGCTTCAGGTAACAATGTTGCTGTAGATGCTAATGGGTTTTTATCTGCTATTCTGAAAGGTTATGATGGTACCAATTATCAAAATGTTCTCGTTGATCCAAATGGTCGAATACTTTCTGTGATAAAGGGTTATGATGGGACCAGTTATCGTGATGTGAAAGTAGACAGTGAAGGCCGCCTTATGGCGATGCTTAATGCTTTACATAACTCTACTCCTACTCCTCTTAAATGTGATGCTAATGGTCAAATTCAGATAAATATAAACGCACAAGGATTAGACAGGGTTTTAACACTTCCTAAAGCTCCTTCTGGTGCTACTCCTGTTTTTAAGTCTGCCAATGTGGCTGGAGGGACAGCTATTCTCTATACTGTGCCTTCAGGGAAAACTTTCTATCTTACTGCTGCAACTTTTGCCGGAACATGGTATATAGAAAATCAATGGGGTTATTTAGCGGTCCGCAATACTTCTGATGTTATACAGTACTATATCGCCCGGGCTTTTTCACGTATTTTTGGTGGAGATGTGGACGCTGCCTATGGAGGAGCAATTTCTATTCCTGTTTCTTTTTCTCCTGCGTATCCAGTACCAGCTGGTTATGACATTATTGTCTATACAGGACATTCTCAATATCAAGCTGCGGCTTCTATTTCAGGATGGATAGAATAAAAGTTAGAAAGCTTGATTTTGAGGACCCGGAATTTGGAAATAGTTGCCGATACTGTCCGGTTGGAATTGGAATTTACAGAGTTGAGAGTAGTGAAGGTATTTATTATCTGTGTGAGAAACATTTTAAAGAACTTGAGAGACAGCAAGAGATAGAGAGGGAGAATTTTTAGATGGGGCTTAAGAGAATTCTGACAGATGCACAGATAGTTGGTGTTTTTATAATGGTTTTTGGACTTATCTGTGAGATTATAACTAATGCGGACTGGGGATGGTTTGTCTTTACCTGTGGTTCTTTGTACTTCACCTTGGCCACTAAAATCAAATATCGTCATAAAATGAAAAGAAAGCAATAAGAAGGAGGTGATTTATGCAAGAGATAAAGTTTGAAGATTTAGATGTGGTACTGGTAAGGAGTGAGGAGACAACAGAATTGGGTCCGGGAGGAGAGTTAATTCGCTATGTAACCTATCGCTATACACTTTCAGGTTTCGGACCATTTGAAATCAGACTTCCTTTAACAGAGGATACAGAGGAAAATATCAAAAATGCAATAATTGAAAGGGCAAAAAAGTTAGAGTTATTCAAGAAGAAGAAGCAATAGAAAAGTGGAGCAGGAAAAACTTGTGAATCTGGCCGGATTAAAGGTAAAAGTTAAAAAAGGGGTGATTCTTCCCCGTCACAGAAAGCGTCCATCCTGTTTAACTTTAACGACTGCCGATAGATTGGTAATGCTTTTAGGTAAACCAGCAAAAGAGTTATACACCCAGATAGTTAAGATTTATCAGTGGTGGAGCTCTTCTCCTGAATGGATGTTTGAGTATACATATCATGAAGGGTATGTCTGGAAAGCGCAGACTATGTGGTATGACCTATCAGGAAGGATCCCTGGACCTGGAAGAGTGCCTCCACCTGTAAAATACCAGAAAACAATTAATCCTGACGCATATATCGCCGACAAACAAAGGGAACTTTGGAGGATTATTTTAAGACTTGAGTATCTTCAAAGCCGGTACAGGGGTGTAGAGCAGTTAGATTCACCTGATTGGCGGGCAAGAGAAGACGCAAAATGGCTGCTGCGTCATGCAAGAAAATATCGCATGATGGAGATAATCATGCTTATCCAGGAAGGTTATGTTTTGATAGTTTATGGCACACGTGATCAAATAGAAAGATTCAGGGCTGTAGTAAAGTGGTTTTATGGCTATATTATAAAACCCTGGGAACTTTTTAGTTTTGTAAAATAAAAGATGGGTAAGGGAGGAAAGAAATTCCCGTTTGAAGTTATCTTAGGCTGGGCACGCAATTTCACAAATTTCACATGGAATGCTTTAAAAGGTGTAAGGGGAGTATTTACAAAGACTTTTGGATGGATTAGAGGAGGTTTTTCTGTATTTCGGAACACTTTCAGCTTCTTAAAAGATAACATCGCAAAAATATGGAATTTCTACAAAACCTATATTCATCCAGCAATAGATACCTTACGTAACTTTGTAAATAAATTCCGTCTTTTTGTAGAGGAGGCTTTAGATAAACTTACTGGAGGCTTATACAGCTTATATAAAAATGTAACCGAATTATGGAAAAATTTCAGGAAAGAAATAGTAGTTTTGAGAGGTCGAATAGCGGATTTAGTAGATGTTTTTGACAGGAAACTGGCAGAACGCATTCGTGATACCACAGACAGGATCCTTGAAGAAGTAGATAGAAGAATTTTTAAAGTTTATGATATTCTCGATAAAAAGGTATTCCGTTATATACGTATTGTAGAGGATAGAATAGATGCTTTAGAAGTAGCAATAGAGAGAATTTTTAGACCTGTTCGTGACACACTTGATAGATTAGATAAACTGATCAGTGCTACAATACTTCCTGAAGGAATATTTAAGCGTAATCCATTTATATCCACGATTCAGGAATATAATGAGGATATTTTAAATACACTTTTTATCAGAGAACCACTTGCACCTGAACCACGTGAAATTGAACTTCCCCAGTACCGGGAATTTTTACCTCTTTTAGAGAAAGAGGTAGACGCATTTTATCACTGGGAAGCACCGGAATATGAGGACTATTTTGGCGTAATTGATGAAGAAGCAGAAAAATTAGCCGAGTGGAAAACGACAGAGAGAAAGAAAAAGATTGAATTTGATCCCGATAGTCTTTCAGAGAGGGTAGAGGAGCGTATAGAGAGGGGTGAATTTGTTGCTCCAAGTGTATTTTAAAGATGCCTCCTGAATTAGGAAGATTAGCCGGTTTAGCAAGAGGTAGGGGCTTTTTAGCCAGTGTAGTTCGGGCTATTTTAAACTTTATAAGTGATGTTGTTGCCGGACCGTTACTTAAACCTTTCATGGCAATTACTACACGAATAAGCCTCTGGGTACAGACTTCATCGGCAAGGTTTACCTGGGTGGCAGCAAAACACCTCACATTGGCCATATTTACAAATCTAACAAAACCACTACCAGATTTTGCCGATTTTGTGGCTGCTTTCATGTCTCAGGTGTTGGGAGTAAGTATTGATAGGGAATATTTAAGACAGCAAGCACTGCCAAGATGGTCCCGTGATGTTGCCACAAGGTTAGGAGAGGCAATTTTAAAGCCCATGCTGGGTATGATCCTACCTACACAGAAGGAATTAAAAGAGAATCCTTTAGCCGGTATAGAGAGGTTCTTCTCAGTAAACCTTAAAATGCAGATGTCCTCCTGGTTTTTAGACCTATTTGGTGAGATATATTCTCTTGGAAAGATCAGGGCTTTAAGGAATCTACCTCACAATATAAGCTGGTCTCTTGGTTTGGGATGGCTTTCCTGGCTTGCTTTAGGTACCCCATTCCGGATAGCCTTTGTACAGCCGGCAGAGGATTATTTTAACTGGATTTATAGACCTGCAAGACTTACTGCTGCCCAGGTTGTAGATGCATACAGAAAAAGATTAATATCTAAAAGAACTTTTCAAACCCTTATGGCTCAATTGGGTTACAATGATGACTTCATGTATATACTGTATAGTTTGGAAGAGAAAGAATTTACAGACTCAGTTTTAAGAAGACTCCTTGCCTTAGACTGGATAGATCTTGAAGATGTTGAGGAGGAATTAAAAAGACGTGGATATACAGAGAAAAGAGCAAAACTTTTAGCAAGACTCCTAAGGGATGAAAGAAAGTTTGATCTTATAGATAAGATAGTTGAAGAAGCTATTAAACGATTCCAGGAAGGAGTCATCCGGGAGGAGGAGCTTGAAAGGTACTTAAAAGCAGCTAGATGGAGTGAGGAAGAAAGAAGGCTCTTATTTGCTTTAATAGAGTTGAAGAAACGTGAAAGAAGACAACTCACACCGGCACAGATTGCCTCCGCATATAAGCAGGGACTCCTTCCTCGTGCACTGGCAAAAGAAAGGCTGATAGAGCTTGGATTTACTGAAGAAGACGCCGAACTCTACATCTCATTAAAAGAAAAATAGGAAAAAATTCAGTTGAGATTTCAAGGGGATATCAAGATAAGAGCGAACCGAATTTGCGATCCCCCTGAAAAGAGAACTTTGCAATCTCCTAACGCTGATTTTGTAAACTATTAACGCTGATTTTGTAAACTATTTCTACACTTTTCTGCTTCCGATAATTTATATTATGTTAACTTTTACACATACTGCAGAACAAGCCAGGCGGGGAGATTCTGGCTTGAGTGTTCAACTGAAATTTTCAAACTTTTTCTTTCCATCTTCAAAATTTCCTGATTCTAAAGGCTTCTTGAAGTATTTCTTCAACTCTTGCAGGATGAGGAATTTTAAGACTGACTTTCTTAAGAAGCTCATTTGCTTCCTCACCCTTTATTCCAAGTCTTTTTAAAGCCAATTTTGCCTCTTTCCATACCGGATCATCTAAAGTCTTTTTCTCTTTCTTCTTGCTACCCCTCATGATGTTGTGTAACATCCCTTGAAACACGTAATAGGCTATATAAGCCAGGAATGAGAGGACAATTATAAGTATGATCTTCTCTTGCTCTGCCATAGCTTAAACCACCACCCCACAGTTACGTTCAACGATCTCATGTATTTGCCTGTTTATCTTCTCTATAGCCTCTTCAATGCTCTTTAAAGACGATTCTGATAAAAGAAACCGGTATTTTTGCTTAAAATTCTCAAGCTCCTCTCTCATCTCAAGAAGAACTTTAAATCTGTATTTTTCCATTGTTTTTCCTCCTTTCTTATCATCTTTTCCATTTAGTCCAAAAAAAGTATAACATATTTAACAGATTTTGTCAAGAGGTAATTTTGAATTTTTTAAGGAATGATTTTATCCAGAGTAACTATTTCTTTTCCTCTTCCTGACGAGGAAATGGAGAATAGCTTTTTCTCAGTTGAGCAATTCCTACAATACCAACCATAAAGATCACTGCTACAACAAGAAAGATACCGGCTGCACAAAAAAAACCTAATCCCCACTTAAAACCTTCTACGAATAGATTCATGCCTCTCCTTTCTTTTAATCCTTTTCTTTCTCTTCAATCTTTCCTTAAGTTCTCTATACGCACCACAAAGCTCTGCAAAGACAAACATATAAGCCATTGTGGACGTTTTTGGAATAATGGGAGGAATCTTTAATATTGCATCATAAGCTATACGAGCAGCACGTTTTGAATGTACAAAGTCATACCAGTCTTTAAAAGAGTGTCTTTTTCCTATTCTTGCATATTGTTTTTCTACTGAACGCCTGATCTTGCTTAAGACATCCCGAGCTATTTTCCTCGTCTCTCTAATCACCCTCTTACCTCTTCAATTCTTTCTCCCAGTAGTTTCTTAACAAGTTCCTCTGTTAAAGCTGCTCCTGTATACTGACACCACCATACAAGTGCCTGCTTCTTCTTTCTATCCGGTACCGGTAGCTTCTGCAGGAAGAGTATCACCTCGTCTTCTTTTTCTTTTGCCAGTAGTGCTGGAGGAAATATTTCAATCATTGAATTTAGGGGCTTCGAGTTTAAACCAGGTAGATTTTTATCCCAAATTTCTCATATACATATCTCTCATCATCAATTATATTGTCAGTAACTGCTGCAAGGCGCAATCTATCTTTATCTCCTCTATCTCTAATCCACAATTCTCTATAAGCCAACAGTTGTCCTAAAGCTGCCAGTCCTATATCCGGTTTAACTTCAAATATCCAGATCTCTGAACCTTTATATCCCACTGCATCTATACGTTTTTTTGACAATATAACTGCAGCACTTCTATAAGGTTCATCTAAATCCGGGGGAGGCTCTATCCCTCTGCCCACCTTAACATCATATTCAAACCTCTCAAATTGATCTCCATATATAGCAAGAAAACGCTCCCATAATCTTACATCTTGAGGAAACATATGGGGATATTTAAGTTTGAAGTGGCTATTTACTCTCATGTTCTAATATTTTGTCAATGCTTATTTTAATTACTTTCATCTCTAAAGCTCTATTATTTCGTTTAGGTAGAGCCTTAAAGTATCAAATAAAAATGTGTAAAACCGATCTCTTCCTAAAAGGACCGGATCAACGGTAAGAATTGTTTTTTCCTCTTGTTCATCTTCCACTCTGACTTCCTTATCTTTTACTGTTATCCTTATTACTCTCATACTTCCCCTCCTTCACTTTCTACCTCTTCACAGCGTTCAACAAGTATTGTTACAAGTCTTAAACACTCTGCAAGTGTTCTGAATAATCTTTCTGCTTTCTCAAAATCTCCTGCTATTAGGAGAGTATGCAGATTATCAAATACTCTTGAACCAAGGTATTCAAGGATGTACTTCCTTGCATCATCCATGTTTGGGTCCTTACTGCTTCTTGTGCATCATATCTATCATTGTCTCTGTGCCATTGTAAACTCCTACAGCAATTAAGATGATCTTCATCGCCTCTAACGGATCAATTCTTCCAGTAAACCAACCACATATTGCAAAAACAATCGTTGCTATTGTTAACCAGAATTTTCTTGATTTTAACTTATCCTTTAACTTCATACCTCACCCCCTTTAAAACACCGTTATTACCGGCTCCTTGCTTTTCTCTGGAAAAAACCAGTACTCCACACTTGCATTTTTGAATTTACTTGCCAGTTCTGCTAAAGCCTCTCTTTCTGCCCTTGTTGCCTGTGTGCCTTTCTTAACTTGAATCAGTCTCAATGTACCATGAGTACCTATTGCAACAAGATCAAACGGTCCTAAAGATGCTGAACTTCTTATCACCAGATACCCGGCCTGTTCCAGGATTTTTTTTGCCCTTCTTTCGGCTTCTATTCCTTTTCTCTTTGTATTCATTTAAGCGTCTTGCTCCAGTATGCTTAAGAACCACTCTAAAGATTTTATCTGCTCTCTCATCTCTTTCCTGGTTTCTTCTTTAATATAAGGCTTATCCACACCGTTTTTTAAAAGATCAAGCCATGCCTCAAGGAGTCTTATGAAGATCGGTCTCTTCATCTTCTTGAGAAAGCAAAACTAAATGGATAGATTCTTTGCTCCATTTTTTTCTTCCATATCCTTCAGTATTATCCAGTCATGGTAGTTCTTTCCCTCCGGTTTTCCACAGTACTTTATTGCGATTCTATCTCCGATTTTTACGTTTTGCCTTCTCAGTTCTTCCTGCAGGACTGTTGTGTTCCAAATTCCGTATTCCTCTCCATCTTCCTCGTTTAGGATTCTATGTAAAATTCTCTTTCTTCCTTTTACTTCTACCTCTTTAACTCCTTTATAAATTCCAACAATAAAGTTACCCTCTTCTAAAGCAAAATCTTTAAGTCTTTTCTGTGCTCTCTTTATTGCTTCCCTCAGATCCATTTTGCTTAAGCTTTTCTTCTTTTTCTTCTTCTTCTTTTTTCTCCTCTATCTCTTTCTTTACAGGCTCAAAACGATTACATTCTATAACTTCATGGTGAATAGGAAGGCAGGGAGCAATAAAGAATGCACAGAAACGTTCAACTGTACCATAACTTAGCTTTCTTCTAAAACAGTACCGGCAATTATCGCACAACAATTTATTCCTCCTTTTTCTTCTCTAATTCATCACGAGTCCTTGCGATAATTTTACCTTCCTCATCCCTTAATAAATACACTTCAGTCTCCTCAACTTCTGGTACCTCGTAACGTAATAATTCTTCTGGTTCCGGTGATGACTTTTGCTTTTTTTCCGGTGACACGATCTATCACCTCCTCA
>Ga0164311_10000893_pt1 | contig 13885 bp, 12 predicted proteins | sample GuaBasSedimGuay2_FD_121796 | JGI IMG/M metagenome (GOLD analysis project Ga0164311, IMG submission 121796) | Subseafloor sediment microbial communities from Guaymas Basin, Gulf of California, Mexico - Guay2, Core 4569-9, 9-12 cm | ecosystem: Environmental > Aquatic > Marine > Hydrothermal vents...
AACATCTTTAATCTCCGCGCCAAACCTTTAACTGTAGTGTCTGCCAAGCCTTGCTTTCTCAGACAAATAATAAATTGTCCCCGGAGTTCGTTAGTGGTGGGCCGGGCAGTATCCAAACCCAAATGGGTTCAAGTCTTTTTCAGTAAAAAACTTTTTCAGAAAATTTTCACATACTAAGTACAAAATATCCTAATGATTGTGTCTATAGAATTGGGGTGGATGAAAGTTGACCAAAAGTATGAATGGTGAAGAAGAATATGGTAAGCTGGTTGTATTAAAGAATTTTTTTGAGAGCGTGTTAGATGAGGCTGAAAAGCTTAGAGATGAACTTGAAGAGTGCAAGGAGAATTTAGTATAAGTTTTGATGAAACATATAGGTTAAATGAATTAATTAAAGATTATAGGCGGGCCTGTGGAAATATTTTCTTTACATCCAAAAAAGTTAAGTGACATAACGGAATTGATAAGAGGAGATAAAGTTACAGATATCTGCTTATATAACCATGGAAATACGCTGAAATATTCCATATTTAAAAGCGATATAATTAAAGCTATCTCTACTCTAAATAAAATTATTCGAAACTGCAAGGCTGTTTTGGAGGGAATTAACCTCTTGATTAAACCTCAATTATCTCCCGCCGCTAAGACGAATCTTGATGTGTTGAGAGAAGAATTAAAGGGGCTAAAAGACAAAGTGGAGTTGGGGGGTTTGTAGCGATATTGGTGAATCCATATGCGAGATGGAATATGGGCATTACCTAGCAACCGCATTAATAGCCTCAAGGGTAATAAGGTACATCATTGATCAAATCCCGGGGAGAAATGATGAAGAAAAATTGGAGAACCTTACAAGATTGAATATAATTAATAAAAAAAGAAAAGATGAAAAGAAGAGATTTATACATGCTTCAAGACTCTCAAGAAATTTTCTATCCCACATAGCAGGTTTACGCCAAAACCTGAAGAATTCTTAACCCTTATTAGTTACGCTGTTGAATTTGCAAGATATCTCTCGAAACTTCAATTACCAAAAAAGGTAAGCTATTGTACAAAAAATCGAAATGCGAAGAAATTCCTAATGAACGCATGTTACTGGTTTGTTGCATAATCTTGGTCTTTGCCATGTTTATGTTGAATATTCTGGTGGCAGTTAACGAAGAAAGGTTTAAGTTGACATAAAACAATCGATTATGCAACAAAGCGGTGGAAAGAAAAATAATTTTATTTAGCCTAAGAACATATTTCATATTTAAGAAAAAATTGAGTGGAATGAAATGTCTAAGTATACTAAAGCGGAGGTATTCATTATTGAGTCCTTAGAGTTTGATGATGAAAAGAACAATAGATTTGAGGGAAAATTTTTATCACAAATCCTACATTTAGGTGGTAAAAAGCCAAAATACTATTACGTCAGAACAAAGAAGGAATTGAAAAAGGTGCTGGAACTTTTTGAAAAAAGTGCTTATCGATATTTACATCTCTCTTGTCATGGAAGTGAAACATCAATTTCCACGACACTAGACAGCATTTCATTTAAACAGTTGAAAGAGTTAATGGGATCATATCTGAGAAAGAAGCGGCTTTTCATATCTGCATGTTCCGCAGTTAACGAAAAACTTGCTAAATACCTAATTCCTTCTTCAGGATGCTTATCAATAATTGGACCAGTTGCGGATGTTGAATTTCGTGACGCAGCAATAATATATGCTTCATTCTATCACTTAATGTTTAAGAAAAGTCCAAGTAAAATGACAAGAAGAGAAATAAAGTCAATTTTACTAAAAGTGGCCGACATTTTCGAAATTTCGTTAAATTATTTTTCCATTAGCAAAAAATATGGCTTCAAAGGGATTCAGATTAAACCAAGAAAAAGAATCATTGAAATCTACCCCCGCAAAAAATAGAGGGTCTTTCTCACATTTTTTATTTTAGTTTTCTTCTGATCTTCTTAAGTTAAATTAATCCCAGTATTCATGCAGTTTAAAAGGACGGTTATGCCTAAAACATATTCAACTTCGGGATTAAAATGCAATTTCCTCACAAGAACTGGATGAACATATCTCATCCACTCCATGTTATCTTCACAAAAGATGCTCATGGCTAGGACGGTGAGCTGGTTGCGAAAAATTCCCTGAACTCGATCCTTCAGTCTCATATGGTACCTTTGAACCCATTTCAAAACCCTTTAGGTGTATGAATATGCATGCTATTAGCCCGGAGCTACAAAGGTTGTCTTAAGCCCCTCGTGTCTTATGAAGAACCTAAGCCATGCGAAGAAAAATATCCACGCAACTTCTCATACACCTATAGGTTTCCTCGTCAGTCTGCAGCTCTTCTCCTCCTTTCTACATCTGTCCCTCGGGTTGACAACTATATTCACTCTGCAAGCCTCCTCCAGAAGACTTGGGAAGACTTCCGAGTCGTGGACATCGTCGGCTAGACCAACGGCCCATCAGACCTCCGCAGAGGCTCATAAGGCGATAGGTCTAACTTGAGGATTCTCCTCCTCAAACTTGAGTAGTCTGCTGAAGGAAGCCTAGGAGCAAGCCTCCTCACTCGAGAGAAGATCGAGAACATTTATAAAGAAACCATCAGAAGATAGCCACAAAAATCTTATTTATGAGCGAATCTTAATAAACTTTTAAGTTAATATCATATGAGGGAGTGCTATGAATAATTACGTTGAGGAATTGGTTGAAGCGTGGTTAAAATTTAATGGATACATAACCTGCAGAAACGTGCCTTTCTGGAAACCGGAAAGTAAAGGGAGAAGACAACCTCAATGGGGAGATATAGATGTCTTAGGCATCAAAGATGATGAGGCAATTCTCGTTGAGTGTAAGGAATTTCTAGGAACTAAAAGAATTGAGGAATGGCCTATAGAACTTTCTCAAGAGTTTAAAGAGGCTGAGGAGGTATTAAAGGGTAAAGTTAAGAATCCATATGGCGTGCCATGTCCTAATCTATCCAAAAAGAAGATTAAACGACTTCTGGTTGCGGTATCACCTAAGAACTTGAAATCCTATAAAGATGCATTAGAACCACAAGGCATAGAAGTCAAGAGCTTTAAAAAAGTACTTAACGAGATTTTAGAGTACTTATACAAGCATATGGATATAAAACCTGGAAGAGCAGGTAAATACGGTAAGCATTACGGTCTAATACGCTTTCTCATCACGTTAATATATTATGATATGCTAAAGTAAGTTACTCCTTTAGAGAATAACTTGACATTGACAGACTACATTTTTTTGTAACAAATACGCAAATATATCTTCTCAACTCACAGAAGAAGAAATAATTCAATTGGGTTTTAATTGGATTAGGATGTAACATAGAAACTGCATAATGAGAAATTTTAGATATCTTAAAATTAAGATTTTAATTATTTCTTTTGCTTTGTGACGTAGATACTGTTATTGTCTGTTCTTTTTGAGTCTTCCTTTAACGCTATAGAAGGACGTGAAACGCATGAAAACAAGTCTAGGAAAGAAGGGAAAACTTTAAACCTTAAAAAGGGAGGAGGACCCGTCAACTCATCTTAACAGTATCACATAACGAGAATTTACCGTGACGGCTTAAACATAAAGAGATTCTCACTAAAGCCGGAAACCTTCTGCATATAATTGTCAACTATTTTCTTCAACCGAGACATTTAATCGCCTCCTAAAGACTCAAAATTCGACTTTCATATATGAGTAATGTTATTTTTGCCCGGATACTGTTAAGATAGGAGTGTTATGGATGTTTGGTTCTGAGGGTTTTCCGGCACTTTACATCTAATGGCTGAGTCCAATCTTGGGAATTTTAGCTAGAAGACCTTATTAAGGCAGGGTTCTGGGCTATGCTGTTTAAGGGTTAATCCTCGTGACCGGTCAATTACAAATCCCTCATCTTAACAGCATCTCCTGTAACTATATACTTGGCTAGGTTGGAAGTGGAATGAAGGTACCGTATCCTAGTTTACTTCCTACATCTGATAAACCACATTGATAAAGTTTAATCAAATCAACTTGTTCGATTTTAGCTATAAGTAGAGATCCATAGGTAAGCGAAGCGTACATCGGTTTTCTGACTCCGCGACGAACATCGAAGCCAGCTCCTAATGCGTCGATACGGCCGACGAGTAACTCCACGTCAATACCATTTATGGAGAATTTAGGTCTTCTCGTCGTGACTACTGGTGTCAGATCAGCTAGCGGAGTTTTTATAAGCGTAGGACTTACCATGTACATGAGGCATTCTCTCTTGGATTCTATCTCTCTCATTATCCTGCTGACATCCTCCCATAGATAGCTTCTTTCATTAATTTTAATTCGTACAGTTTTTTCTTCCCCTCCTAAACGCATAACATATTGTTCTGTGGAGGGGAGTTTACTCAATGCTGTCATTCCATGAATATCTATAGCTATACTTACCTTACGTCCCTTGAATGTCGATAGGTAATCAATAAACTCAGCTGAATACAAAAGACCACGTTTGACTGCTTTACTCACTTTCTCAAGTCCTATTCCAACATGTTCCACTTTTTTAAGGCGAATCATAATAGGCTCAAGTACATCCCTAAAGAGCCTACCTTTATAGATGACCTCCTTAACATTTATCTCTTTGAATTTTTCAAGAAGGTCACGAAGTTTAATGAGTCCTTCTTCAAATGGTACATAGACTTCGTCATCAACAAGTAGATAAGGTCCTCTAAGGCATGCTTCATCATTTAATTCTAAGACTTGGACCAGAGCATCCTCCCAACTCGTATATACTTTCGGTAAGCTTGATATCCCCTTATCGAGTAATAGTGTTGTTAAGCATCCAGCAATGGTTGAAGGTAAGGGGAGTGGAAGGGTCCTTGCAATGGTTTGGGGGCCCCTCACTGTAGGTGAAAACTCCATAGGCCCACGAAACATCAAGGTACCGCTTGGCTCAAATAAGATAGATCCTACGCTTTTCATAATTCTCGTCCCCTTAATGTAGCCATAGTGGCCCATAATGCTAATGCTATATAGTATAGTAACGTTTCTTCATTCCCTTCACTATCAAATATCGTGTAGCCTGCTAACTTCTTAAGTTCAGAAGCAAACAGTCTTGCAGCATGTTCTGCTTTTTTCTTAACAACCAAGTTTTTAGTTAATAAGTACCTAAGCATATTTTCAATTATGCTGAATGATTCAGATCGTTTTATCTCCTTCCCATATTTCTTAATTTCTCTTATTAGATCATATATAACTGAATGTGAGAGTAAATTGTTTTCAATGCTACTGACAAGTGATATCAATAATTTTATCGGCTCTTCAATCGATAGAGGTAGTGCTGATTCGGCTTTTACACCTCCTCCCCGCGGACAATAAGCCAGTAAAAGCATATCCTTAGTCCTCTCAAATGCTCCATGTATTACTCGCGTCTTCTTCGCCAACTTAAGGAATTCATGCGATAGCCTTAGTAGTTGACTCATCGGATACTTGAAATGCCCAAAGGTTATCGAATATGATCGTGAAGCTTTGCCAAGTGACATGAAAAGCCCATTCCCCATTCTATGAAAGCCACGATGTTCCAGATCTCCGATACTATAATGTCTCCTACTCTTAAACACTAGATCTAAAGCAAAAACTGTGGGAACAAACGCTAAGAAATCGTCGCCTCCTGCATATACAATTATACCTTTTGCCTCCTCCTGAACTGTTTTAATATCCTTTAATGCTGTAATCATTAGTGCACGACTAAGCGTAGCATGATACGCAGGTGTCACAGGTATTCTACCTTCCTTAAGTACTTCAGAAAACAACTCGCATAACCTTCCGGCAGTTCTCTCTATCTCCTTCTCTAGGGTTCCCTCCATCTTCTGGCCCAGCTCTGAGTGAAGCATACGCTTAACTACACGTATATTATTGTTAGCACTTTCTCTGATAAGTCTAGCAAACTTCTTCGCTTCCTCATCAGGAATGCTTTCTATAGAACTCGCTAAAAGGTCTATGTAATTCGTACCTATAGTCTCCTGGTTCAGATGTCCACTAAGTAAGCATCCTATATAATCGCCATCTGCTCGTACAATAGCATAATACGTGTTAATCCTAGTAAAAATGGGGTCTAATATGTCTTGCACAGATTCTTTCACAGCTTTCCTAAGTTTTTCAGCTCTTCCTTGAACTTCTCTCTCTTCAGGTAAAAGCGTTAGCTCTGCATCATAGCGTAGGAACTTTTTTACTTCATCTTTTGCTTTATTTCGTAGCTCCCTTAAAGCATTCCAATATGTAATGGAAGGTATTCTTAATCCTTCCAGCTGCTTAATGATTTCATTTACAATCTTTTTTACATCTTCATCATCCTGTGCTTCTACTAATCCCTTCATAAGCGGGTAAGTAGCGATGGAAGAAGTTGAGGGAAAACCAAGAGGAGATGCTGGGTAGCCTATCAACTCCTTTGCGATGGAACTAAAAATGGCTGGATGAGTAGCTAATCTCTTAATGAAGCAGTAGGAACATAGGTGTTCTCCTAGATCAAAATATACTTGAAGGTCAGAAGGCACTACTTCAGAATACTCATCCTCTCTATGTGGCATGTCAAGAACCGATGGAAACTTTCCACAGACTGTACATATGCGATACCTATTCTTATCCCTCCACATATCCTCGGTAACTTTAGTTAAGTTGGTGAGGCAGGCGGGGTGAATCTTAAGAGGCTTAATTGACTTGAATCTCTCACTTAGCCTTCTGAAAGCATAATCATAATACCATTGTTCCCGCTCTCTTTCCTCAGGACTTAGGTCTTCAGGTATTGAGAGCATAACAATACGCATGATGAGAGGTGGAATATTTTCTATTCCATAATCGCGGGATTTCCTCGCGGCATCTTCTAATTTTCCTTTCAATTCTTCTTTAAGTCTAAGTCTCTTTATTCCTTCTTTTAAACTTCTGCTGACTAAGTTTTTCCAACAGTTAACATATCTTTCATGGAGATATTGAACGAGCTCATCTTCATTACGTATTTCCCTACCTAATAATCGAGAGAGCACTTCACATGGGGGAAGTAGTAAGTCAATAGTAGCAGGGATGACAGCATGTTGTGGCCAATCTTTAAGACAGGCATACTTTTCCCCGATTTCTTTAAGCTTCTTCTGCACCTCTTCATCTGCTTTTGCCTCTTCAAGCCAACGAAGGAGAAAGTTATAGTAGAATGGATTATGCCTTGCAGTCGGTCTTATGAGTATATCAGGCCCTAGTTGTTTGACTAGCTCTTCTACCGTCTTAAATACCAGTACTGAAGCAAGCCAACTACTAAACCAGACATCACGTAGCTTCCTAGACGCGCTTATAAAGTCTTGAACTCCTGCGAGGTCTATTCTCACTAAAAGGCCTTTGAGACTTAGTTTTTCTCTCTTAGCTATGGCATCTAGGCATAGCCAATTAATGATAGTAGCACACGCGTAGAGATGATCAAATAAACTATGAGATGGGGTTCTTGTATCTGCTGGACCAGAAATATTTAGGCATTTGTCATAAAATAGAGGCTCATATAGTGAATAGAAAACATGGTATCTTAGGCTTAAATCTAGCTTGGAAATTTTTCGCCAAATACTATGAAGGTCTTCTTCAAACTCTATAAGGCTTGTTCTAACAATTTCTGGCCTGATGAGCTCTCCGGACAATGCGTTGAATAAATAGACTTCTTTTACATCAAATGGAGGATGGGGGACTTTTAGTTTTTGCCATAATTCATAGATCTCTGAAATTTGCCAACGATCGAAGGATGAAGCTAATATATCGCTCTTCTTAATGATATCTTTCCATGGCTCTTTAAAGAAAAGATCAGCTACTTCTTCGCCAAATATTGTGGCACAAATAGCAAATACGGCGGCTTCATGTCCTCTCAGCTTTCTGCTTCTTGTAGCCTTAACACCTATAGTACTCAATCCATCAAACCATCTAATCTTATCTGTAATAATCCAGGCTTTATAAGGAGGATCATGAGTGAGAGATCCTATCTTCCACCAGAAGAAGTCTTCATACCATCTAGGCTTCACTTAGACACCTCCATACGTAGACTCCTTAAGCTAAACCTGCCGTAACCTATGCTAGTCTTACCTCCGATGCCAAGCCTTAAAGCTTCGAGTACGGCTTTTCTAAACATATCTCGTAGCCTTCTACCGTCATCCTTCGGCATGGCTATGACGAACTTAAAGACTGTTTCAGGCGCGACTGTTAGGTAGACTACTGGAGATGGTTTAGCCTCGTTCTCCTTCAGAATGTCCCTACCTTCTTTCATGTAGTGTGGTGTAAGAACATCCGGGTATAGCAAGTATCCATTTCTACCAGCCTCTATGGGATAGCCATCATGAAATATGCAAGCCCCGGATCTTTTAGTACTTCCAAACACGTAATTCTCGGCTTCTTTTTCATCCTCACCAAAGAGAGAACGCCAAGTCGATCGTACAGCGCCCTTGACGCTAGACCCAGGAACTATAGGGGTATTAAGATAAGGATCAAACTCAAGTCCAACTTCAAATGGTATTATGCCAAAAGGTTGAGATGCGCCGAAGAGTCCTCGCTCCTCTAATCTCGCTTCAAATGTGATCGCTTCATATCCAGTATGCCTATATACTTGCTCGATAATATGAAGCGTTCTTCTAGTTCTCTGACATATGACGTCAGCCTGCATTTTAAGGGATCTAACAGATGCTTCAATCATTCGCTTTCTTAATTTAGGTCTCTCATCGGGGTCCAGTAGATCTTCCCATTTCCTCATCTTCATTAAAACATAGTAAAGATAGCTTGAAACATTAAGTTCTCCAAGGGAGAATCCTATTGTGACCATTATTTCACCCCATATATTTTCTTAAGCTTAATCCAAGCCTCGATGAATGCTTTATCTATACTTGCATGAGGAGTTATTTTCCGTCTTTTAGCGCCATATCTATATATCCCATAGTGATATAGCTCCCTGTCCCAGTCCTTGGATAAAAATCCGGATAGAGCAATAATCCATGAGTTCCTTTCTAAACGCTTAATAGGTTTTATAGATATGGCGCTAACCCGTCTACCTAGTTCATCATTTAACCAATAACCTGTCTTTTGACCATGTAGCCTTTGACCGCGTGGTAGGCCCATAACCCATGTATTATAGGTAAAGCCTGGTATCCGATAATCCTCACCATCGATAAGCTTCCAGAAAAGCTTTGTAGTTGAATACCCAATAATCGTAAGAAACTTAATTCCCTCGTAATCTCTATATCCAAGTAAATCAAAAATCTCTTTCTCATTGTTCACTATATTTGGCACTAATAACTTAAGTATACTAAGGTTAAATGGCTTAATATCCTCCGGAGGATCCCCAGGCTCGCTCAGTAGAGGTAAATCAGATATTTCATTAAAAGCCGCAACACCTTTTACAGATAATAACCTTTGTGCATCTAGTATAGATTCTTGTATAAGTTTAGTAAGGAGAATACGAATACTACTCGGTTCATTTGTCATCGCGATTCCGCTTATAATGTCTTCATATTTTTTAAGATCTTTGCGTAATTCGATCGAGGTTATTGCAAGAGCGCCAAAGCCCCGTCTAGTGATCGCTCCTACTCCTCCAAAAATAAGAGAAAGTAAGAGAGCCGCTATTGTAACGGAGTATTCCTCAAAATTCACAGCGATGTAAGGTCGTTTCAGCAACTCGATGGTTATCTTCAAATCTCCTGGTTGGTAACATGAAATTTTCTCAGCTAATAACTCATCACTCTCTCTTGCTAGAAGTAAGAGGGATAACCTTGGCGGGAGTGGTGAAATGCCTGGCTTAGGAGGAAGTTTTGTTAAAAGCGTACTAGGAGTTATAGTTAATCGCCCTCTCAACCTTTTATATTTCTTAATAATTTGAGCATTTACTGGCTGTGCTCTACCCTTTGATGAAACGTGTATAATGAATTTTGATGCCTGATCTGTTGATCCTAAAAGATTTCCAATCATTTGTTGAACTTTTCTCATATCATACTTTCCGCTCTTCCATAGGGCTCCGCTTAATAATACTCTTAACCACCACCGCCAAAGACCCTTAAATGATTGAGCCCTCGGCAACTCCCAAAGACCAAGCTTATTAGAGTATGGTGCTACATTAAAACCGCCAGGAATAGTGTAGGTCAGGTTTTCTAGTTCAATTTTAGCAATACATGAAGCCATATCATTTTCACCTTTCAGGCTCAAAAGTTGCCTCACAAAGCTTCTTAAACTCAAGTAAGTAGAATGTTAGTAAATTAGTTGCATACATACGTCTGACCGGATCCATTTCGATAAGTTCACGAAGACAACTACGTGGATCTTTAGGGTCTATACTAACAAAGTTAAGCTGCCTTAATCTTTTAAATGTAAGGTAGAAAATGATAGCATATGCAATTTTCTCAGGTGCAAGTTTTTCAAGTTCTTCAACCAATTTCTCCTCTCCTTCAAAAGCCTCCTTGACTATCTTAATAGTGTCCTCCTCTCCTTTCGCTAGGTAGAATGTAAGCGTTGGAGCTAACCCTCTTGACCATGTATAGGTTAGTATCTCTCGAATTCTTGCCCTTATTTTTCCTCCTATATCATCTCCTTTTGGATGCTCTTCGAGTAGCTTTATAAGACTATTAAAGTCCTTAAGTGCGGCACGGACAGCTTCCTCGCTTATCAGATGTACACTCATTTCATCACCTCAATGGGAGAATGCTCATCTTCACTAGTCCACGGCCGATTGTTTCATGTCCTCCGAAGATGACATATCCTTTGCGTGCGTTGAATAACTCATTCTCAACAATTTCCCTAATTTTATTAGCATCCAGTTTTTCCTTATGGTTAGGTACCCTAGCCTTTGAATAGAGGAAGCATGTTGTAAATAATGTTTCAACGGGTATTTCCTCCTCTGTCCATAATGCGCCAGTCTCAACAGTTTTAGTCTCTGGCTTGAGGCGTATTCTCGCTCGGCGAAGAATACTACGTTCAACCAATGGGTGTATAATGCTATCATGAATGATTGTGAGACGCCAAGGGTCTTCAAGACCTAACTGGCTTGCTACTTGCTCAAGCTTCTGACATTCTATAGGTTCAAGCTCAAATTCTTCATTAAGGACTATAACAGGTGGTTTTCCAAAAGAGAGATTCTTTACTCCAGTAGGTGAAACTAAAATCTGGCTCTCCTTAAGTTGTTCTACTTCCTTCCACAGGCTATCGTTAATCAGCTCCTTGATGCCCACAATATCTGTTAGTCGCCTAAACCTCTTGAGGAGTAAGCTGGAGGTAGCGAGAACCCATACACCCCTTAAACTCCTAGCTGTAATTCCTAAGAGGTATCCATCAAGCACAGCGAGAGCCCCAGCGTACTGTTCTCCTTCCATAGGACTTGATCCAAAAATTATCTTTGCATTTTTCTCATCGAAGCACCCTCTAAGAGCCCCTTTGAGGCTGCTAGCAGGAATTACTGGCAACTTAAACCCATCACGAGCTATCGGCAGATCTACAACGTCAACTACCCTTCCAACACCAATATGCAATGGACTTAGAACCTTTATGATAATCAAAGAGAAATACTCATAAGTTCCTATCTTCAACTCCAATTTTAAGACACACCTCTGACATATTTTTATTTAAAATATTTAAAAAGGCTTAGGGGTCATCTAAGCGTAGCCAATGATTTGTTTTATATAGGTTATTCATTGAGTCTTTGATACTGTTAAGATGAGGGGGTTAGTGCTGCTCAGCCAGACAGATCTGCTCCTTCATAGGGGAGGAGTATAAGCGCTTTAGAGGGAAGCAGGCTTAAGACGTGGGGATCGAACAGCCAAAACCTCCCTCAACCGAACAACCACAAACCCTTATCTTAACAGTATCTGAGTCTTTAACGGTAGAGGTTTTATCTAAGAATAAAAACTTTCAAGCTATTACCATAGAAAGAAAGGAAACATGTTCGTATTTCTTGGTGATGTCTGATGAAAGAAGATGAGCGAGGAGCTTATGAGGAGAGATTGCGTGCACTACGCCAATGGTTAGTTAGCATCTTCGCCTATAGATACCGATTAGTCCCGTAAGCCTTCAAAGTCGCCTCGATAGTATATTTGAACTCGTCCCATGGACAGACACAGATTTCTAATTTTGTCTACATTTGCGTAAAACCTCAGTCTAGTCATGCTTCTCACGAAGAGTCTTATAGTTGCCCGCTAATGTGGGCGATGTACACTCCTCCCGTTGTTATCTTTATTATGTTGTATCTTCCTCTCCTCTCTCTTTTTATGTAGCCGTCTTCCTCAAGCTTTGCCAGTATCCGCTTATTCAGTTTCATGAGGTAGTTGAATCTCTTCTCTCTCGGCACTTTTCGCCATGGTGCACATCCCTCGAACCCTTCAACCCCTTCGTAGCCTAGATATTCGGCTATCTCCGTTGTTTTCATCCCCCTCTTTTCCTTGCAGAGTTTCACCAAGACTTTTATTCCATCCTCTTCCGGTAGCTGCAGTGGGAAGGTCTCTATGACTTGTATCTTGGGCTTTTCGCTACAGATGCTGAGGCCGTGCTCCATCTTATCCTCGAAGCTTTCTGAGTACCTCTCTGCCGAGACGTAGTAGGCCTTCACCTTGTGAGCCATCGCAGCCAGCGTAGCGGCCGCGGATGCAAGCCTCCCACTACTGGAAATGTTGATGTAAACCCTATTCCCCTTCCCCTTCTCCTCCACAATAATGCGCGATATGTTTCTCAGCAGCTCAAGCATATTAAACATGTCAACGACCTTGTGTTCAACTTTAATACCTAAACTCCTCAATTTGTCGGTAACCTTACTGACGTAATACTTCTGTTTCTCCACCATCTCCTCGGAGTACTTCCCAAACGTCTCAGTCACAGCAAGGATGTAGACCTTGTTGGCTTTATACCTCTCGAACGGCTTCACAGCCCTATCAACCTCATGGCCCAGCGGAACGATGTGCACGATCTCCTCGATCTCCCCCATAATTAAGCCTCCCGCAATTAAATATTAATCATGTTAAATATGTTAAGCATGTTAAAGCCATTAAATTTTTCTCCACCTCCCTCCATATAAGAACTTAGTCAGGCGGTGAAACTGATGGAAGAAGACGAGATAATGGGTGCGTGGTACTGGTTTGAGTTGTTGGAGGAGGAAGAGAAAGAAGATAGAGGAGGTAGAAAAAGGAAGTGTTCTCGAAAAGATTCGCGGAAGAAAAGGGCAGACCAATAGGAAAAATGGTACAGCGTATAGACGAGGCGATTCTGATCCTCGATGTGATCCTTAAAGACCTAAAAGATGTAAGTGCCACGTTAAGGTCGCTTCTAGGAACCGAGGAAGAATTTGAAGTATTCGAGTGCATAGACTTTGGAGAGAACGTTGGTAATTATGATCCGATCGAAGAATTGGGAGACTATGATATCAGCAAATATCTAGCTGGGCATGAGTTCCAATTCTATTAGGTTCAGGAGGGAAGGCATGTGAGAACGGAAGAGATAATAAAATGGTTCATGAGGGAGCACAGCGACTGGGTAGAAGATAAATCTCTAGTCTCTTGGGCTGGAAGGCTGGGAATAGAGTTGAACCGTAATGGAACGCTATCAGAAGATGAGCTTTTCAGACTGTTCGTCCTAGCAAGCCTATGGAACAATAAACCAACATTCCAGGCAGAAAGAGGGGAAGAGATCTTCAAACAGATCAGGGGCGAATATACACTTTGGAACTTCAGAGAGGCCTTCCACAATAGTAACGTAAGGAATCGATTAAAGATTTTAGCTGTCAAAACTATAGGAAACATCGGAATTTTCAGTCTCCTAGACTTCATATCCAGAGAGGATAATTGGGAACTGATAAAATGGATATTGACATTTCCTAAGATAGGAGACAAGCATGACGATCTGGAGCGGCTGAAAAAGCTTTGGGCATTATTCAA
>Ga0164311_10000896_pt1 | contig 13882 bp, 14 predicted proteins | sample GuaBasSedimGuay2_FD_121796 | JGI IMG/M metagenome (GOLD analysis project Ga0164311, IMG submission 121796) | Subseafloor sediment microbial communities from Guaymas Basin, Gulf of California, Mexico - Guay2, Core 4569-9, 9-12 cm | ecosystem: Environmental > Aquatic > Marine > Hydrothermal vents...
AATAGGGACAGATTTATGGCAAGTCTTGTAATTAAGAATTTACATGTCAAGGTTGATGATACGATAATTCTCAAGGGTTTAGACTTGACGGTAAGTCAAGGGGAAGTGCATGCCATTATGGGGCCGAATGGTACTGGCAAATCAACCCTAGCATATACTGTGATGGGGCATCCAGCATATTCAATCATTGAAGGCGATATATTAATCGATGGTGAGAGCATTATTGACCTTAGCCCGGATGAGCGTGCTCATCGAGGATTATTTTTAGCATTCCAATATCCTGTTGCTTTACCGGGTGTTAGCGTTGCGAATTTTTTGCGCAGTGCTTTAAATGCTAAAGTGAAAAGGGAGAACCCAGATGATAAGGGTATACCTATTATAAAATTTCGCAAGCTGCTTAAATCAAAGATGGACTTGTTAAAAATGGATTATTCTTTTGGGGGGCGCTATTTGAATGAAGGTTTTTCGGGTGGTGAAAAGAAACGTGCTGAAATCCTTCAACTGGCAGTGCTTGAACCCCGATTTGCAATTCTTGATGAAACAGACTCGGGTCTTGATATTGATGCTGTGCGGATTGTCTCAGAGGGTGTTGATAAGCTAAGTGGGGATGACCTGGGCATACTGGTAATCACGCATTATCAGCGCATCTTGAATTACATCCAGCCGCAATTTGTGCACATCATGTTTGACGGACGGATAGTTGAGTCTGGCAATTCTGAACTTGCTCATTATCTTGAAGCGCACGGATACGATTGGATTCGTGAAAAATATGCAGAATCTGTGTAAAACTTGCATGCGAACCTGCTTTGATTATGGTGAACAATGCGGAGTTGATGATGAGTAAAGAAACGCATAAGGATATTCTGAGCCAATTAAGTGGAGATTACCAATATGGTTTCAAGGATCCTGAAAACTATGAGTTCAAGAGCCGCAAGGGATTGGACAAGGAGATTGTCCAGCAGATTTCTGCAGTAAAGAACGAGCCTGCTTGGATGCTGGACTTTCGATTAAAGGCATTACAGCATTTTCAGAAACGGCCCATGCCAAATTGGGGGCCAGATCTTTCTGCTCTTGATCTTGAAGAGATTTATTTTTATATTAAACCATCCGAACGGGAGGAGAAGAATTGGGAGGATGTTCCCGATTCAATAAAAACTACTTTTGAGCGTTTAGGCATCCCTGAAGCGGAGCAGAAGTTTTTGGCAGGTGTTGGGGCCCAATATGAATCGGAAATGATTTACCATAGCATCCAAGAAAAACTTACAAAACAAGGCGTAGTCTTCTTAAGCATTGAAAACGGCTTACGCCAGTATCCCGACCTTTTTCGTGAGTATTTTTCGACTGTCGTTCCGATTCAAGATAATAAATTTGCTGCTTTAAACAGTGCTGTGTGGTCAGGCGGGTCCTTTGTCTATATACCCCCAGGTGTGAAAGTTGATCTTCCTTTACAGGGATATTTTCGCATGAATAGTGCAGATTTCGGGCAGTTTGAACGCTCATTGATTATCGCGGATGAGGGTTCACAGGTTCATTACGTTGAAGGCTGTACGGCACCTTTATATTCATCGTACTCACTTCACAGCGGCGTGATTGAGATCGTCGTAAAGAAGAATGCGCGCGTGCGCTACACAACTATTCAAAACTGGTCAACAAATGTCTATAATCTGGTAACACAGCGATCGATCGTGCATGAGGGTGGCATTATGGAGTGGGTTGATGCGAATTTGGGTTCAAAAGTAACTATGAAGTATCCTTCCTGCTATTTGATGGGACCTGGCGCACATGGGGAAGTCCTTTCTGTGGCCTTTGCGGGGCCAAACCAGAACCAAGATGCTGGCGGAAAGATGATCCATTTTGCACCGCATACCAGCAGCAAGATCACCTCCAAATCTATCAGCAGAGGCAATGGCCGATCATCATACCGAGGGTTGTTAAAGGTGTATCCTGAGGCTGAGGGCACCAAGGCAAATGTAGTTTGTGATGCTCTGCTCCTGGATCCTCAATCCAGATCAGATACTTATCCATATATTGAAATTGATGCTGAAGATGTATCAATTGGACATGAAGCAACTGTATCAAGAATTGGTGAAGAACAGTTGTTTTATTTACAGAGCCGTGGCTTGAGTGAGGAAGAAGCTACAACGATGGTTGTCTCTGGTTTCATAGAGCCTTTGGTTAAAGAATTGCCAATGGAGTATGCAATTGAAATGAATAGTTTGATCCAGCTGCAGATGGTAGGTTCGGTTGGATAAAATGTTAAGCAACGGGCGCATTTGAAATGACAGAGAAGCCAAAGATCATCAAGAGAGTGTCTCAAATTAAGCGTCGAGCTATTATAAAGGAATTCAGCTTTGATCAGCAGGACCTTCCACGACAGCTAACTGACGCATTGAATATGTATCATCAATCATCTTGGGATGCTTATAAAAACTTGCCTTTCCCGAGTAGAAAAGAAGAGCCTTGGCGTCGGACGGATATTCGTGCGCTCGCAATTGATAAATTCCGCAGAATAGAGCAATTTAGTAAAAGTGATTTTGCTGCTCTGGACGAACAATATTTACAACCTTTTAAGGATGGAAAATATGCGGGACAGATCATCTTAAATGGTAATGACATCCAGCAAATTCTGTCAGCAGAAGCAGCTGGGAAGGGTGTGCTCTATACTGATTTTAGGTCGGCCGAAGAAAACAACTCGCAATTGCTCTCAACCCTGCTTGGGGAAATCATTCAAGCAGAGGATGGCAAATTCGCTGCATTAGCATCTGCTTTAGGGCAACATGGTGTGTTTCTCTATGTACCCAAGCATGTTGTTATTGAGGCACCATTCCATAGCTTGATATGGGGAGCGCCTGCTTTTTCTGCTACGCTAACTCATATCTTTGTATGGTTGGAGGAGGGCGCTTCGGTTACATTCGTGCATGAGTCAGCCTCTCCTACATTTCTGGAAAGTGCACAAGCTTTTCACTCTGGCATTGTCGAACTTCACGTAGGCGAAGGCGCAAAGTTGAATTTTATTGAGCTGCAATCATGGGGCGAACATGTCTGGTCGTTTTCTCATGAAAGGGCACAAGTTTTACGCGATGGTAGGCTTGATTGGATATTCGGAGCGATAGGCACAAGACTCAGCAAGAATTTTTCAGACATTGATTTGTTAGGGGCCGGCGCTCGTGCACGGATAACAGGTTTTTATTTTTGTGATGCTCATCAGCATCTCGATCATGATACGCGACAAAACCATTTGGCACCATATACAACGAGTGATTTGTTATATAAAGGTGCTTTATTTGGCAGCAGCCGCTCGGTATGGCAGGGGATGATTTATGTTGCCCCTAATGCTATGAGGACCGATGGCTATCAGGGCAATAAGAATTTGATATTAAGCAAAGAAGCACGTGTTGATTCTATCCCGGGGCTTGAGATTTTGACAGATGATGTTAGATGTTCTCATGGTGCTACAGTAGGCAGGATTGATGAGAATGAATTGTTTTATATGCAAAGCCGAGGGATCCCCAAGAGAGAGGCAGAGAGGCTTATTGTGAAGGGATTTTTTAGCGAAATCCTTGACCGTATTCCGATAAATCTCATTCGTGAACGATTTGAGCGAGCAATTGATCGAAAAATGGTAAATCGAGAATCTTAGACAAAGCTCTTATAGATATTTTCACGCGTATCTGCTAAAATAAACTTATAAAAAAGTAACCTCAATTCTCGAGGAGGAAATTATGACACTTGGTCCTTTCATGAGGCCCCCTGAAGAAGAAAAACTATATGAAGTTGGTGATACCGTTGAAGTAAAGTGTGATCATGAAAAGAACAGTCAGCGTATTCGGGACTGGTTTAAGGGTATCGTAGTGCAAGTGGATAATAAGATGGTAGCAGTTCAGTTTAGAACGAATGTGTATCTGACTGGAGGTTGGATGGTGCCAGATCATATCCTTTGGTTTCCATACGATTCAAGTCAGATGAGGCCAATAAAGAAATCTTCAATAAAGTAAATAGATTATTAGATGAAAAAAACAGAATCAAGAAGGTTACTATCTCAAAGCAACTCACTGAATCAAAGAGTTGCTTTGTTTTTTAACTTGGAGATTGAAAGATAACGATAAGAAGAACTAGAAGCGAATATAAATTCTATCCTTTATGCAGCGTTGATGATGTCCCTGAGGGAGATAGGATATTCATTGAGGTTGAGGATGTTCTGATTGCAATCTTTAATATTGAGAGCAAATATTATGCTATTGCGGACATGTGTACACATGATAACTGCCAGTTGGGAGATGGAGAATTAGAAGGTTATGAGATTGTTTGCCCATGCCATGGTGCACGCTTTGATGTTCGGGATGGTAAAGTATTAAGCATGCCTGCAGTAAAGGATGTGGCCAGCTTCCCGCTCCGAATTAGCGACGGCAATCTAGAAATTGGGATTGAATCTAAAGCAAGGCGTTAAAATAGGGCTGTCCATATCTCTTAGGACAGCCCTGCATATGACAGCATATCCGATTTATGTGCGGCCGAGACTGCCAACGATCCGAAGGATATCGAAACCTTCTGTAAAGGGTCTTTTAGCCAAGGCACTATGGCAAATTGCAGTAGGACGGATAATATATGTTGATGCGTTTCAAGAGGTTGTTGGTTGTTTCTCAAGGTCAAATTTCATTCCCAAGTATCCTATTTGATATGGCTGTAGAGAGAGTATGATGATTGAGAGAAAATTGTTTAGCAATCAACAGATGCGAGGCAGTATTTCACCAGCTAACATTTCTAGGATACGGTTTGAGCCCAGGGGGGTCGTAAGCAATACCCGCCCAGGCGAATTTTGAACGACCGAGCCAATACGCACAGCTGCTTTACCGTATGGGTGCGATCGCAAAGCCTCCAAGGCATTGTCAACATCTGCTTCGGGTAGGATAACAATTACTTTACCTTCGTTGCCAATATAGAGCGGGTCGAATCCCAGCATTTCGCAGGCGGTTTGCACTGTCGGTCTTATGGGAAGCGATGTCTCATCTATTTGAATAGTAACTTCACTTTGATATGCAATTTCTACCAGGGATGTCGCGAGCCCACCGCGTGTGGGATCGCGCAAAACATGGGTGTTGGGGACTTCTGTTAATAATATTTCAATCATTTCGTTCAGAGGGGCGACATCCGATTGAATCGTAGAGTGAAAGCCAAGATCACCGCGTGCTTCAAGGACGGCAATACCATGATCGCCAAGTGTGCCAGATATAATGACAGCATCACCTGGGCGAGCAAATTGCCCGCCAATCTGGCGGCTGGCCGGTACCCAGCCTATGCCAGTTGTGCTGATAAACAAGCCGTCAGATTTCCCTTTTTCAGTAACTTTGGTATCTCCAGCGACGATCTTTACATTGGCCTCCTGGCAAGCAAGCTGCATGGAACTTGCGATCTTCTCGAGAGCATTGATTGAAAAACCCTCTTCAATTATGAAAGAAGCCGTAATGTAAAGAGGTTTTGCTCCTAACATGGCAACATCATTGACTGTGCCACAAATTGCGAGACGACCAATGTCACCCCCAGAGAAGAAGAGAGGTGAAACGATATGCGCATCTATGGCAGTGACAAGGAACCCTTTTTTGTCATTATCTAAAAGGAGATCGATGAGGGCTGCATCATTGTTCATATCGAGAATGGGATTCGAGAATTTTTGATAAAATACATTCTTGATGAGATCATTGGTCATTTGTCCACCGCTTCCATGGCCAATAACAATTTGGTCGTTATGTTGGAGGGGGAGGGAGCAAACTGGACCCTGTAAGTGATTTATATTAGAGTTGTTCATCATCTTGCCCTCATATAACGATAATAAGCCGCACAGGCACCTTCGGAGGAAACCATTGGTGCACCTAGCGGAGTTTGGGGGGTACATTCGTTTCCAAAGGCAGGGCAATCAAATGGTTTAGTTAAACCCTGGAGTACTTGACCTGCTATGCATAAGGAAGATTCCATTACATCGATCAAACCGATCTCAAAGCGATTTTCAGCATCAAATTGTGCATATTCAGTACGTAAGTCGAGACCGGACTGTGGAATTATGCCAATCCCGCGCCATTTCCTATCAACTGGCTGAAAAACCTTTTCCATGATACCTTGGGCGGTCCGGTTGCCTGTGCGAGTAACAACGCGTGGGTAGGCGTTCTCGACCAAGTGATTACCTATTTCAAGCTGTTTGACAGCCATGAAGATGCCGTTGACCAGATCAAGTGGTTCAAACCCTGTTACAACAATTGGTATGCCATATTGTTTGGCAATCGGCTCATATTCCCAGTAACCCATCACGGCGCAAACATGTCCGGCACCTAAAAAGGCTTGAATTTGGTTATTGGGACTACCTAGGATTGTATGCATAGCTGGCGGAACAAGAACGTTGGCAGGGAGGATGGTGAAATTAATAAGACCTAGTTTTTGTGCATGGAGTACGCTCATGGCAGCTGCGGGTGCGGTGGTTTCAAAGCCTATCGCGAAGAACACCACCTCCTTTTTCGGATTGGCTTGAGCGATCTTAACTGCATCCAAGGGCGAATAGACAACTCTCACGTCTCCACCCTGCGCACGGACTGAAAACAAGTCGTGATGTGAGCCAGGTACTCTGAGCATATCGCCAAATGAAGTGAAAATAACACCGGGCTGTTGAGCGATTATGAGTGCTTTATCGATAAGCTCTAATGCGGTTACACAGACAGGGCAGCCCGGGCCGTGTATAAGCTCGATGTTCTCTGGTAGGAGCTGGTCAATGCCATACTGCATAATTGCGTGTGTCTGACCCCCGCATATCTCCATCAGCTTCCAGGGACGCGTTGTGATCTTTCGGATTTGATTCAGGAGACTTTTTATGAGTTCCGCATTGCGGTAATTCTTTAAGAATTCCATTTATTTTTCGTTTGATGTAAAAAGGAGATCATTTTTTTCTTCATCCTCAAGTTGAGCTATCTCTTGCAGGATGGTTAAGGTCTCTTGGGCGTCTTTCTCTGAGAGAAGACTCAATGCAAAGCCTGCATGAATGATTGTGTAATCGCCGACCTTGGCTTCAGGAAGGGTTTCAATACATGCTTCTTGGATCACACCGCCAAAATCAACCTTACACATTTTTGTACCAGCAGTTTCATATCTTTCTACGATCTTTCCTGGGATACCCAGACACATATGAATATACTCCTTAATTTATCAATGATTAACCTGATGAGCAGCGACCATAACCTGACCCAAAGCTACGCAGCTATCGTTGGGTGGTGTTTGATGGTGAACAAGCGGTATGAACTGAGCGTTTTCAAGCGCAGGTATGATATGACTCATCAGGTAAAGATTCTGCCAGACACCACCACTGAGGGCGACATGCTGGATACCTGTTTCTTTGCGTATTATATTGCATATATCCAAAACCATCTTAATGATCGACTGATGGAATTTTGCTGAAATTTTATTGATTGAAACCTTATTTTGCATATCAATCACAATTGCCTCAAAAAGAGCTTGGGTATGGATAGTATGGCCATCAATATCCAAGATATAGTAATCCTCTTCATACGGATCTGCAATAGCCTCTAATTCAATGGCTGCTTGTGCTTCATAATTGACTTCCTGCCGGATGCCTAGCAGTGCAGCGACAGCATCAAAGAGCCTTCCCATACTGGAGGTAAGTGGTGTGTTAATGTGGTTTTGGATTTGATGTTTGATGACATCAATTTCCATTTCCGTGAGTGACTTTATTGGTGGTAAATCAGGTTCTAAAGCAATATTGGACGTAATTAAATAACTCAGTGCCATGCGAGCCGGCTTCATTACTGCACGGTCACCACCAGGCATGGGGACTTCAGCAAGGTGGTAACGGCGATTGAAATCATTATATCCGGCAATGAGCACTTCGCCACCCCAAATATGCCCATCTGTTCCATATCCGGTACCATCAAAGCTTAAGCCTATCACCGGATTTGAAGATTCCCATTTATTATCTGCCAGGCAAGCGGCGATATGGGCATGATGATGTTGTACAGGGATTAAAGGGATGCCTTCTTCCTCGGCGCGCTTTTTTGCATAGCGCGTAGCGAGATAATCAGGATGCATATCGTAGGCGATGATCTTGGGTTTGATCCTAAACAGCTTCTCGTAATGCGTAATTGCATTCTCGTAGGCTTGCAGTGTTTCACTATTTTCCAGATCACCTATGTAATGACTGAGGAAAGCATAGTGATCACGGGACAGGCAAAATGTATTTTTTAGATGTGGGCCGGCACCAAGAATGTTTGGTAAATTTTGAACCACGCGGATTGGATTAGGTGCAAATCCTCTGGCGCGGCGTATCGGATATGGCTTGAGATCAAGCTGTGCGAAGACAGAGTCGTCAGTGCGCATGTAGATTGGACGATCATGCATTAAAAAGCCATCTGCTAGTTTGTTAAGTCGGAGGCGGGCCTCATCGTTTCGATATGCAATAGGCTCCTCACTGATGTTGGCGCTGGTCATAACAAGTATACGTGGATAATCTTGCTCAGGTTCGAGCAGGAGTAAATGAAGTGGTGTATATGGCAGCATGAAACCCAAACGTTTTTGATGTGGGGCCGTGTTATTAGCAATCGGGATACCATACCGCTTGATTGGTAGCAAGACAATCGGAGCCTGGGGTGATTGAAGTAATTTGGAGGCTGCATCTGTGAGATTGCAATATTGAGAAATCGCCTTTAGATCAAAAGCCATCAAGGCAAAAGGTTTATCAGTACGCTGTTTGCGTAATCTAAGGTTATTCACAGCTTGAGGATTGGCTGCATCACATGACAGGTGGAAACCGCCAAGACCTTTAATCGCAAGTATCTTTCCAGCTTTCAACCAGTTGCGAGCCATTTGAACAGCTTTATTACGTTTAGCGAGTCTTTGCCCGTTTACTTCGAACCAAACTTGAGGTCCACAAACCGGGCATGCGATTGGCTGTGCATGAAAACGCCTATTCTTAGGATCTTCATATTCACTTTTACAATTTGGACAGAGCCTAAAACTCTGCATACTTGTGTTGGGACGGTCGTAGGGGATATCCTGGATGATCGTAAAGCGTGGCCCGCAGTTAGTGCAGTTGATAAATGGATAACGGTAACGCCTATCTTTAGGATCAAAGAGCTCCTGACGGCAATCTTTGCAAATTGCGATGTCTGGGGAAACGGGGATGAAATCACCGGGCTGATCTTGGCTATGAATGATTGTAAAATCATCAAAATAGACAGCTTTGATCCACTTAGCATCGAAGCGGTCGATTTGAGCCAGAGGGGGTGGCGCTGACTGCAAATCATGAATGAACGTGTTAAGATCTTGCCTGCTACCACTAACTTCAATTTCAACACCGCTGGCTGTATTGCATACCCAGCCAGTAAGTTGATGTTTGACTGCCAGGTTATAAACACAAGGACGGAATCCAACGCCTTGGACGATGCCTGTTATATGAATGTGAGCACTTTTATGGGACACAGAGGCCATTAGACAGTCGTCATTTATGTGTGTGATGGGTTTCAACTTGTTCCAGTAACCAAGCTAACCATGATTGAATGCCTTTGCCAGTTTTACAAGACACTTCAAATGTAATTAGACCAGGATTGAGCATTTCAACGCCTTGTTTGAAATAATCAATGTTAAAGTCGAGGTATGGTAACAGGTCAATTTTGTTAATGATCAATACCTCCAATCCTCTATAAATATTCGGGTATTTATAGGGTTTATCATCACCTTCAGGCGTGCTGGCGATAAGGACACTTGCATGTGTACCGAGCTTGAAGGCTGCTGGGCAGATCAGGTTCCCGACATTCTCAACGATCACAAGGTCGAGATCATTAAGCGGTAGCTGGTCGAGTGCATTTTCAACCATCACGGCATCAAGATGGCATTGTCCACCTGTGTTGACTTGGACTGCAGGTATACCAGCGCTATTTATCTTATCCGAATCAATCGTTACGGGAGCCGTATCTCCCTCGATTACACCCAAACGCAACTCTTGAGGAAGCGCTTGGATTGTTGAAATTATGAAACTGGTTTTACCTGCACCCGGTGAAGCCATCAGGTTGATTGAATAGATGCCTTTTTCATCCAAGCATTTTGTATTGTTTAATGCTATGTGATCGTTAGCGTTGAGGATGTTTTCGACGATTTTAATGCTTTCAGTCATTATTACCTTCTTTTGCTATGTTGTAATATCAATACTTTCTAAATGAAATTCATTGCCTTTAATAACTTTCACATTGGTACTGTTGCAGGCGGGACAGGGGATAAGGTCGTTTTCCAATATATAGGTGTTATTACAATCTAAACAGCGAAGTTCGGCTGGTATTCGACAAAAATGGAGCTTGGATTGCTCACAAAGGCTGTCTTTGCTGATGATGTCCCAATAAAATTGCACAGAATCGTCAACGATAGATGAAAGCTGACCAATCACAAGGTAGATATCGGTGACTTTTTTTGCTTGAGCTTGTTCAGCATGCTGGCAAGCGATATTAAGGATATTCTCGGTAACTGATAATTCATGCATTTTGATAATTATAATACAAATTAGATAATAATATTAAAAACCTTAATATTAAGGGCACAATTGTCTTATTAAGCTGACTGGGATTAAGTCAAAAAACCAAGGGATGGTTTGGGTGGAATTTGAAATATTAGATTGGCAAAACATAATAATTCCTGCTTGTCTTTCACGCGAAGAGAGCTTTACAATCACCTCTAATATCACTAAAGTGTTTTACTCCCTTGAGGGTGGTGTCAATCATCATGAGCAAATACATAAGTGTCATCCTGCAACCAATTCCATAACTGGCTCACAGCTTGATTGCATAAATCTAATGTCCGTCGGGAAAGTTGACGTTCAAAACCAAATTCATAACCTCGAACTGAAAGAATAATACCTTGTGGATATTTATTATAAATTGTCTGGGTAATCGAGAGAAGTGTTTGGGGTGATAGGTGATGTGTGAAAGGGGAATGTTGATAGAGGGGGTCAATTTTAAGTGCAGATATTTCTTTCTCAATTTCACCTGTGTGGGCATCAATAAAAACTACATGGTCATAGGTGCGTAAATCTTCGGCGAGTTCGGGAAAAAGTTGGAGCACAAACATCAGGTCAAGGTTATATCGTTGGGTGTTAAAGGGTTCACCTGGTTCTTCGGGCGGTTTGAACCCCAGTTTCTTTGCTATAGCTACCAATATATGCCAAGCAACCCCATCGTCCTGACGATCAGCATTTCCGTAACCGAGAAGTAATGTTTTGTTCATGTCTTAAGAACTTTTTATATTCTAATAAGAATTTATCCCCTCTCCATAATTTATTGGAGAGAGGTATATTCATTATTGGTAGTTGAGTTGGTTTAATAAAAAGCGTGAATTAATCACGTTTTAGCGTTTGTGTGAGCCTGTTCTCAACATCGTAAACTTCGAGCTGTATCGGCATTTGACCAATCGCATGCGTTGAGCAGGAAAGGCAGGGATCATAAGCTCGAATAGCTGCTTCTACACGGTTGAGCATTCCTTCTTTGATGTCGGGACCCTTGATATAGGTTTTCGCAACACTATCAACAGCCTTGCTCATTGCCCAATTGTTATGACCAGTTGAAACGATCAGATTCACCTTGGTCAACTGCCCATTGGGTTTCAACCAATAATGATGGATCAACGTCCCGCGCGGTGCTTCAATGACACCTATACCTTGTTCCTTGATGTCAAAGCAGGTATTGAGGATATCTTTGCTGAGAATATCTGGATCCTCGAGAAGTTCATGAGCTCGTTCAACAGCATATAGCACCTCAATTAAACGAGCATAATGATAATAAAGAGTATTTTCGACAGGATGACCATTATTTAAAGCTTTAAAGATCTTAAATTCTTCATTAGCTAGGGGGGTGTTAATCTTTTCTACTATGTTAAGACGCCCTAGCGGACCTACTCGGTAGGAGCCATTGGGATAACCGAATTTTTTATAATAGGGGAATTTAAGGTAAGACCAATTTTCCACATGCTCAGCAATGATGTCTAGATAATTCTTTCCATCGAATTTCTCAAGCTGTTTTCCATCGCGATCGATCAAACGAATTTGACCATCATAAAGCTCAAGCGCATTATCAGGTGTTACCAGCCCGAAGTAACCAGTTGGGAAGACAGCAAATTTATTAATGTCTTCAGCATTTTTTGCTGCCCAATCTTTTATAATTTGGATACCGATCTGAGTGGTCTTGATGGTTTCATCTATATCCAAAAGGAGCTTGTCGCGTGTATCTATTGTTAAAGCTTTGTTGACGCCGCCAGGGATAGCGAAATTTGGGTGAATTCTGCGGTCACCGACATTAGCAATGATCTCTTGACCAAATTTGCGAAGTTTGACTGCACGAATAGTCAGGTTTGGATTTGCTTGAATCAAGCCAACTACATTGCGGGTAGCAGGATCGGAATCAAAACCCAATATCAGGTCGGGTCCAGCAAGTTCGAAAAAGTGCATGCCATGACTTTGTATAATCTGACCCATGTGCATGAGTTCTCGCAACATGACAGCAGGTTTTGGCGGGGGTGCGCCCATAGCATCATCCCCAGCTTTTGCAGCGGCGAGATGGTGGCTAACTGGGCAGATACCGCATATTCGTGGTGTGATATGGGGCATTTCGAAGACCATGCGTCCTTCACAAAATTTTTCAAAACCTCGAAATTCGTTCACATGGAAGTAGGCATGATCCACAGTGCCATCAGCATTCATATGAACAGTCACTTTTGCATGACCTTCTATACGGGTTACGGGTTCAATTGTAATTTTCTGTGCAACCATTATTACCTCCTAATGCCAATCCAGCATATTGCCCTTTAATTCAGGCATACGACCTTGAGCTAACTCACTCAGTACGTAGAAAATCACATCCGCACTTGGTGGACAGCCAGGAACGAATACATCTACATGGACAACTTCACTAATTGCTTTGACACGTGTGGGTTTGCAGAGTTCTGGATCACTGGGAACTTTGCCTTCTGAGTCAGTGCTTTCAGTTTCAATGTAGGCTCTCTTGAGCGCTTCCCCCGCACCAGAGAAATTGCGCATAGCGGGGACCCCGCCGAAAACTGCGCAATCACCTAGTGCAACCAGGATCTTGCAGCGTTCACGCATACGCTTGGCAACTTCTTCATTGTATGTATTGTTTATACAGCCTTCAAGAATACCGACATCGACACCATCCTTATCAGGTTCCTTGAGGTCAGTGATGGGGGTGGCACGCAGATCAATCAATTCTGTGAGTGCGATGATGCGTTCATCAATATCCAGTAAGGACATGTGACAACCTGCACAACCAGACAACCAGTCTGAGGCAACTTTGGGTTTTGCCATAGTTTTCCTTTCGCTAAACCATACCGATAATTAGTAAATTAACCTTGCGTGATCTCGACAGATGAGACGCGTGCAAGCAGCTGAGATTTCCAGTCGCCTTTTGTTTTCACGTTCAAAAGCTCCGCAATCTTTTGTAGTGTTGTTACTGTATCCAAAACATTTTCAGGAGCTTCTAAGGCTTTGACGTTCTTTTGCAGCCGGCCATCCGAATTCAAGTAATGCCCTTCTTCCTCCGCCCAAATTGCAGCCGGGAGGACAACATCTGCATTAGCGGTCAATTGGGAAGAATAAGCGGCATGAACTGCGACGAAGGGTACATTTTCAAGATCTTTGGTGAGTTTCTTGGTTGGGATCTCATCACCTAAAGCCAGATAGACTGCTTGGACGCTGTCGGCTTTGAAGGGTTTTACTAGCATTAGCTGTGCGGCAGCCATACTGTTTGCTTGCCCTTTGACACCGACGAGAGGTGCACCATTCTTACCGATAAGAGCAGCAAATTCCAACAAAGCTTTCAAAGCTACTTTGTTATTA